>Ga0209976_10000020_pt1 | contig 139184 bp, 125 predicted proteins | sample SumtaG_FD_182806 | JGI IMG/M metagenome (GOLD analysis project Ga0209976, IMG submission 182806) | Deep subsurface microbial communities from Indian Ocean to uncover new lineages of life (NeLLi) - Sumatra_00157 metaG (SPAdes) (version 2) | ecosystem: Environmental > Aquatic > Marine > Oceanic... | reverse complement strand
ATTTGCTCAGTCTGCTTAAATAGATTGGTGACGTTTTTTGCTAAAAATAAATCACCGGTAGAGAAAAAGAAAAGATCAAGTAAAACCACTACTATCAAGCCGGTTAAAGAAAAATTTTTATAAAAAATCCAAACTAACAAACCTAATATTAATAAATTTCTGCCAATTAAAATCGTTATTTCCTTCATCACTAGTGGAGGCCGACGACTTAATAGTGATATTAACTTACTAATCATCAACGGTGAATATTTTCCTAAGATAAACATGCTTGACCCAACCACTACCATTACTAAACCGCCAAAAAGCATCATTTTTTTCAGCCTAACTTTTTTAAAGTTGAGCTTATTTGCTAAAAACGCCAATAGACAAGCCAAAGAAAAAGAATAAATAATCAGCCACGAAGAGGGGTTTCGAAACAGCGAAAATCCTGGAATTAGAAGAAAATATTTATAAACAGGATTAAATTTTCCAAAAGCAATCATCAGACTGGCAATTGCTGCAATAATAAAATATAGACTTTTCCTATTAATCTTTTTAATATTTGCTAGTATCAAAACTAAAGTAAAAAATCCCACATAGCCAAAAGAATAAGTTACATTAGGCCCCCAAAAACTTCCATCTTGTCGCCGACCCCAAAAATCTGCCAAAAAAAATCTCACCAAAGAAACTGGATGCATTGACCAGGTTGTATGGTAAGCAAAATCAAGTTTTTCTCTAGATGATAAACCTATCAATTTTAATTGAGGTAAAAGTGCAAAAGCGCTTAATAATAAAGAAAACCCCACACTAGTTAAAAAAATTATACTTTGCTTAATCTTTTGTCTTTTTTCTACAAAAAACAGTAAAAATCCCAAAATAAATACAATTGACATGTAATAATGTTGAGTTTGACCCACCAGAAAGTTAAGAGTTAAAAGAATAATAGTAGTCAAATATCGTTTTTTTCTTACAGCCAGCAGCGTCCAGGGCAAGAAGCAGATCGATTCAATTCGGATAATATCTAAAGCTATATTTATCATTGATCCAGAAAAGGTAAAAACAATTCCTCCAAGTAGCGCAGCTCGTTTTCTTAAGCCCTCATTTTTTAAAAAAAGATAAGTTCCTAGAAAGGCTAGAAAATAAGCCACCAGCGCTACTACATTAATTCCCCTTAGACCAGGAAAAATAAAATGTAAGAAGTTAAATGGATTGAATAATCCCAGAGTAATATCAGCCAACTCAGGAAAGCCAGCTGACTTATAGGGATTCCAAAAAGGCAGAATTCCTTTTTTTAAACTCTCCCACACAAAAATTTTATGGGGAGCAATTATTAATAGATTATCACCTAAAAAGAAACTTTCTCCCAAAAAAAAGACTCTGTAATAGAAAATCACCAATATGCCAATTATCAAGAAGATCATAAATTTTAATTTATCTTATTTTATCAATTTTTGGCAAAATAATCATAAGAGTTAGGAAGAAAATGTATAAGCTTTTGTTCTAATGGAAAGACAGCTTCTTTAAAACTACTCCAGCATAGCTGAAATATAACTGTTCATAATTTGGGTCATTTAACAGCTTTGTTTTTAAATCTTCCATTCCTTCATATGTCATAGGATAAAAACTTTCAGTAAATGTCAATATAATATAGTCAACATCCTCATAATTGTCAGGGATATGATAAATTTCATCACGATTAATTAAATGGGCCACCATCGGAACTTGAACTGAAACTGAAGCGTTTTCTGGAATTAACTGCATCATTTTTTCATAATCGTCATTTCTTGGCGGCAAAACATAAAAAAATCTTTTGAAAATTAAAGCAATCGGAGGAGCAGGATAATAAGGGTCAAGTCCCGGTCGGTTAGTATAAAATGTTCCCACAATAGCTACTATTAATACGAGATAAATTAAAAATTTGAATTTAATTTTTTTTAAAACATTAATAGCGCTAAAAGCTAATATCGGCGTTAATGTAGCAGTGTAATGTCTTTGCAAACTGTATTTCACAGCATCTCCGGCAAAATGCCTTAAATAAGTAAATGGAGCCATTAGCCAATATAGAGGTGAGAAAAACGGTAAAAATCCAAAAGAAAAAGAACTCAGTAATATATTTCTTAGTTTTATCAAAGGATAAAAAAATGTTTTTAAAAATTCAATAGGTGAAGTTAACAAAGTCTCAACAATTCTTGATGTCATACTTTTAGTTCCAAAACTAATACTAGAAAAAATTGGTCTTCCTTCAATTAACGGAAGAAAAAAATTATAAATTAAGTAATAATATACAACAGATATAATTGCTGTTATTAATGAAACTTTTCTTTCTTTTTTAACAAAAAATCCATATAAACTTAAAGCAAAAAGATAAATTGATACATCTTCACGAACCAATAATGCCAAAACAAAATTAAACCAATAAAGTCGCCATTTTTTTGTTTCTAAAAAGAAAATTGCTAAACCAATAAAAGTAGCTGAAATAGTAGCTGAATGATAATCAGAAGAAATAGCTGACTGTATTCCTATAAAATAAAGATATAAAAAAGAAATAAGCAAAGGAACAAATTTAGCTTTTATTTTTCTTTTTGAGAATAAGTAAATAGGAATAACACCTAAAACAACAATTATTTGTTGAAAGATTATTAATACTCTTGCATCAGGCCAAAGTCGATAAAAAGGAGCAAAAAAAGCAAGAATTGGATCAAAATGGTCATTAAAACTACTGCCACCACCAAGAACAGAAGCATATGGGGCTTCAAGTTTAGAAAGATGCCAGACTGGTTGAGCTGAATGAGCTAAATCATCCCCACTTTCAAAACGGTTATATTTTTGAACTCCTATAACAAGGTAGGCTGATAAAAAAAAGCCGATTAATGAAATAATTAAAAAATTATTAATTAAAAATAGCCAAAGCTTATTATTTTTTTTCATATTTTAAAACAAAAGCTTGATATATAACAATAATAAAAAAAGCCGGTAAAAAATGCAATGTTAATCGATCAATAGATGATCCAATTTGCCATACTAAAGAATGAGGTGTAATTAAATAAACAATAATATAAGAAATTAATTGCATCAGTAAAATTAAAGAAGGCAATAAAATTTTAAATTGTTTTTTTACAAATATAAACAAATATTCATAAATAGCAATTATTGTCATTATTATTAAAGCAAGACTATAACGACTTGTATTTAAAAACTCTAAAATATAATAATTTAAAATACTTTTCAATCGAAATTTCCAGTCAAAAGGAATATAAGCTCCCTTAAAAGTAGATTGAATGTTTTTAAATTTAAGAAATTCCTGCCATTTATATGCAATTAAAAACATTAGGATTAAAAATAAAAATATACTAATAATTCTTTTTATTATTGACTTGTTAAGATAATTTTTATTGTTTTTAAAAAATTTCCATAAAGTAAAACTACCTATAAATAAAACTATAGCAAAAAATACATAGCCTTCATTTTTAATTAACATAGTCGCTGCACTATTCATTACAACTAATTCAAAACTAACTATTTTATTAAATAAATTTTTTGACCCCACCATTTCAATAAAATAGATTAAGCTAATCATGATATAGAAACTGATTAGCATATCAGCATATCCATTATGGGCATAAATAAGAAAGTTTGGAAGAATAAATAAGCCTAAAGTTACTAAAAGCTTTAGGAAAATAGAAATTTTTGGCAATTGTTTATGAAAAAATCCAAAAAATAGAAAAATAATATTAAGATAAAACATTAATAAATAAAGTTGCACTGATTGATCATTAACAAAACCAATCAGTTGATAATATAAAGCTACTATTAAAGACAGTCCAATAGGATATTCTTTGTGAGCATACTGAAATAGCTGAGATTGAAAAAAAGTATTATTATTAAGATTTTTAAAAATAAAAAAAGACTTAGCTTTTAACATCCAAATAGCTAAAGAGTCCCAGGCATTAAGGGGACTGGAAAGAGAATGTTTAATCAAAGGTAAAAAAAATATTAATATTAATAAAAAGATTAATATATTTATTTTATTAATCTTGATTTTCTTTTTTAATACAGATATCCCAATAACCAACAGCATCATTAGAAAAATTAAAATAAATTTTTCAATATTTATAAAATAAAATTTATTAGTCCAAATAAGAGCATATAGAGCCAACATTATTGCCAGATTTCCAACTCCCCAGCTTAATCCTAAATTTAAAAATAGATTATTACTTTTAATATTTTTATTAAATTTTATTATTAGTAAGCTATATCCAAGACTATAAGTAAAAAATATATAAAGGATAACAATAAATAAATGACTATTCATAATTTATAAAATTTTATAGATAAAAAATGGACTTACTCGTTGAAAAAAATAATCTGCTTCTTTTATTTCTTTATCTTCAGGATTAAGCCATGAAAAATTGTAATTATTCTCCCAAATTTTTAAATCTATATCAGAAATAATTAAATCATTTTTATTAAATTGTATTTTTTGCAAATCCTTCAATTTATAAATAGGATCAATCTCTATTGGATAAAAAAAATAATTAAGTCGAACATGTAAGTCATGAAGTTCTAAAGGATTATCAAAATTCTTTTTTGAATATAAGTAATAAATCTTATTTTCTTGATTTTGACTCTCTTGAGCTATTTTGTAAATTGAATAATAAGGGTGATGTTTTTGAAGTTCTTTATATTGATTATTTATTAAATTGAATTTTAAATTTAATCGATCAAATATTTTCTTATAATCATTTAAGAAAAAATTATAAGAATGCAAACTCATTAAAAAAACAAATAAAGCTAAGGGTAAAAAATAAAATTCTTTTTGATTAATTTTAAACATCTAAAACAATCTCCCATACTTCCACTTCTTCACTGAAAACTTTTTTACTGACAATTTTTTTATATTTAATATTTCCCAGCCATTGATCAAGCGGATAATGATGTACATTTTCCGGTTTATTAATAATTAAAAATACTTTTTCTGCTTTTTCATTATTTTTAGGAAACTTTTTTAACAAATCAGGCTTTTCAGTCACATAACTTATTTCTCCTGGTTTGTATGAAAACTCTACCGGTAAAGGTTTGCCATTAAAAGCCTGCCAGAAATACAAATACTGATAATCATAATCATAAATATTAGGTAGATATTGATAAGAGCTGAAAGGTTTATTTCCAGCCTCTTGATAAATATATTCAAGCACTTTTATTTTTATGGGTAAGAATGCCCGACTGTTTTCAATTACTTTATAAGTATCAGTATAATGTTGGTATAAACCATAGAATGGAGAAACAAGCAATAGAATTAAATAAAGGATAGTAATTAGTTTTGGAGCTGATCTTAATAAATACCCCACGACTACTACTGCTATTGGCAGTAAACCATATGCATAATGAACACTATAATGTAAAAACCAGAATCCTATTACTGGTACCATTGTTAAAATTCCTATCTCTAACCAAAAGGGCCACAATTTTTTCTTTATCAATATATAAATCAAGCCAACTATTAATAATCCTATGGCAAAATAACTAAACAATCCTATCCTTGGCAATACTGCCAAGGATAATTCATGAAAAACAGATTGATTAACAGTGCTGATTTTTCCTCTTGATATATGTTGGCTTTCTCCTTCAATAAAATATGCAGCTACAGACTTAACTTGTAAAAAATTATTCTTAATTTCAAATAATAATTGAGGAATAAAAGGAATAATAAATGCCCCTATTCCTGCGCCTATTTTTTTAACCCCTAATTTTATTTTTCTTAAAAATAATATAGCTGGGATTATCAATAAATAAAATATTGATGTTGCTGAAGAAAAATGAAATCCCAATGAGGTCAAAAATCCTAAAGCAATAATTTGTTTTAGTGAAATTTTTCTCTTTTTCTCTATTTGCTTTAATAAAATCAAAATTAATAAACTAACTAAAGTCATTGGAAATGGATTAGCTGCTCCGGTTGACAGAATTATCCAAATAGGCGCTGTTGCCATTATTATTGCTTCTTCTTTTCCTAAATATTTATATGCCAGCCAAATCTGTATCAATCCTAGAATCAACATTAACATTACTCCTGACATTGGATGACCATTAGTAATAATATATGCTGGTGACAACAGATAATACCATCCGGGTCCGAAAAACAATCCTGGAATACTAGTCCACGGGCCGATAAATTTCAATGAATAAGTTTTAATCATATGCAAAACTGCCATTGAGTCACGACCATGATCAAAACTAAAAGGAACAGCCTTAGTCAGCAAATAGGGTAGACGGGTTGCTAGAACAAGCAAAATCAATAAAATTAGCCATTTTTTATCCCTTTTCATGTAAAGTTATAGTACCATATATACAGTATGTGGTTTTTGATTATTCTTGGCTTGTTTGCCAGACTTTGGCAATTTAGCAAAATTCCTATTAGTTTATATTGGGATGAAGTAGCTATTGGTTTAGATGCCCGTTCTTTACTTGTCACAGGAAGAGATTTAAATAACAATCATTGGCTGCAAGCTTTATTTTACTCCTACGGTGATTACAAAGCCCCTGTTTATATCTGGCTGACAACAACTTTTTCCAAATTCTTTTCTGTTTCTGAATTAACTGTCAGATTGCCTTCTTTATTAGCTTCCCTAGCTACAGCTTTTCTTTTTTATAAATTAATTAAATTAGTTTCTTCTAAGAAATCTAAGCTTGCTTTATATTCTCTTATTAGTTTTTTAATAATGCCTTGGAGTATTCATTTTGCCAAAATCGGCATGGAGTCTAATTTATCTCTTTTTTGGCTGATTTTATCAACATATTTAATTATTTATTCTGCTAAAAAAAATAAGCCTTTTTATTTGCTTTTTGCCGCTCTTGCCAGCAGCTTGGGAATTTACAGTTATATTAGTTTGCGCATTATTGCCCCGATTTTATTTATATCCACCTTTACTATTTATCATTTTAATTTTTCCAAATTTAAATCCCGTCTTTTTCCTCTTTTATTCAGCTTAGTTATTATGTTATTAAGTTTAATTGTTCTTACTAAATCTCCTGGATATTCAGCCAGTCAAATATATCGTCTATCTAATGATAATTTAATCAGATCAACTACTTATATTGATAAATCAGTTAAAGCTCTTAAGGATAATGAATTTAGTTTATCAGCCAGAATTTTTCACCATCGCTATTTATATAAAACTAGAGAATATTTGGCTAATTATGCTCAATATTTTGGTTCTAAATTTCTTTTATTATCAGGCGATCCTAATTTCAGGCATCATTCTGGTTTTGGCGGTCAATTATTATATATTCAAGGAATTTTTCTAATTATTGGTCTTTTATCTTTAATTAAATATTCCAAAAAAGAAATAATTCTTTTATTGACTTGGTTATTGCTCAGTCCCGCCATTGCTGCCTTAGTTAATGAAACTCCTCATGCTTCCCGCAGTATTTATATGATTATTCCTTTAGCTTGGCTGATTGGATTAGGGATTGATTGGAGTTTTAAAAACATTAAATCAAAATTAAAACCTGCTTTATCTTTTATTATTATTTTTTCTCTTTCTTTGAATTTAATTCTTTACCTTCATGATTATTTTTCCCATTATCCTCAGCGCTCTGCTTTTGCTTGGCTTAATCCTTACAAGCAATCTGCTTTATATTTAAAAAATAATCCCACAGATAAGAAAGTTTATGTCACCGGCCAATTTTATCAACCCTGGCTTTATTTTTCTTTTTATGCTGATATTGATAAAGATAAACTAAATTTTAATTTACCTGCATCATGTCCGGAAAACAGCTTGTGTATTGTTACACCTGATTGGCAAACAGAAAAAACAGACACTATAACTGAAATTCCCAATACTGATGAATTAGTTGTTAAAGTAAATTCAAATGAAAAATAAATTCTTTTTAATCATTGTTTTTTTAGCTATAGCTGTCCGCTTTATTGGCCTAACTAAACTGCCGCCTGTACTTAACCGTGATGAAGCGGCTATTGGTTGGAATGCTTATTCTATTTTAAAAACTGGGAAAGATGAGCATGGGCAGTTTTTGCCTTTAGCTTTTAAATCCATTGGTGATTACAAAATGCCTTTATATATCTATGCTACAACAATCCCCATAAAGCTTTTTGGATTAAATGATTTTTCTATTCGTTTCTGGTCAGCTCTAGCTGGAGTTATTTCAGCTATCGCTGTTTATTTTATTACTTTTCAGTTATTTAAACCCGCCTCTCTTTTAACAGCTTTGCTATTTGCTTTTAATCCTTGGTCTATTTTTTATTCTCGCATTGGTTTTGAAGCGAATCTTAGTCTGGCATTATTTTTAGCTGGCTTTTGTTTATTACTCAAAAGTTTACAGAAAACCAAGTTTTTATATCCCAGTCTTATTTTATTTCTTCTTTCTTTTCTGGCTTATTCCAGCAGTCTAATCTTTATTCCTTTATTTTTAATAGTTTTTATTTTTCTTAATCGTAAAAAATTAAATCAAAAATCTAAATATATTTCTTTATTTATCTTTGCCTTAGCTTCTGTTTTTATTTTTAAATCTCTCTGGGCAATTTCTGCTCAAAAATCTAATATCACTGTTTTTTCTGATCCAGCTATTATTGATACATACAATCACACAAGAACTGAAATTTACAATAAAAATATTTTCTTAGCCCGTACTTGGTGGAATAAAAATGTCTATCTTGCCAGAATAGTTGTTAAAAATTATCTTAAAACTTTTTCTCCTAAGTTTTTACTTACTCAGGGAGGCAATCATCCTTGGCATCAGGTTCCGGAAATGGGCAATTTTTATTATCTGGAAATTATTTTTGCTGTTATTGGTTTAATCTGGTTGTTCGTATCAAAACATAAAAATCTTAAAATTATTCTTTTTTCTTGGTTATTACTTGCTCCTTTAGCTTCAGCTATTACTATTGATGCTCCTCATTCAACCAGATCTCTTTTTCTCTTACCTGTTATTTTAATTTTTTCTGGTTTAGGCTTTGCTGTTAGTTTAAAAAAGATAAAATCAGACAAATTAATTTTATTTATCATAGCCATACTATATATATTAAGCATATCCAGTTTTGCCTATAGATACATTTTTCTTTATCCTTCCCAACTGTCAAAATCTCTTCCTTATGGTTTAAAACAAGCAATTCAACTTGTTGATGAGAAAAACATTCAGGAAAATATTTATCTTTACGACATTCAGGAGTCTACTTATCTTTACCCTTTAATATATACTCAATTTAATCCTATTGATTTTCAACAAAATGCAGTTTGGACAAAACCTGATTCTGCTGGCATTATCAATGCTTATCAATTTAATCAATTTACAGTAGTTAATGATTCAAAAGATATTATCAATCCTCAAGCTATTATTCTTCCCAGCTCTCATTCTTACAAAGAATTACAGCCTGATTTTACTTTTGCCAATTACCAGGTATATTTACCTGTACTCTAACTTAAGAGAGCCAAACTGATATTTATTTAAAACAGGACCTGCCCAAGATGTTTGCTCTTTATCAAATTCTGGAATAAATATATATATTCCTCCGGGATCAGGTTCATAAATAGAAAAGTGAAAATCTTTAGGACTTTCTATTTTTTCTAATAAGTTATCTGCCGGCATTCCTTTTTGAGATGAACCAAACCAATAAGGAATATATCCATATTTTTCTTTTCCATACCAATTATAAAGATAAGCCCAAGTGGTATTGTATTTATACGGATTAGTCAGGCTGGAAATCGAAAATTGTTTATCTTCTGCTAATTCATAAGTTTTATCAATAAGAGCCAGTTGCTGATGAAGATAAGCTCCTGTTTGAATATTAGAAACATGATTAAATTCCTGTTTCCTTACTCTATCAACAGCCATCATATTAGAAAAAACAAACAATGATAACAATATAATTACAAAAGGCCGTCCTAGTTTATATTTCCTTAATTGCCAAAGACAAATTGCCATTATCATATACAACCCCGGCAATATTCCTATTAACACATAGTAAGAATTTTTAAAAAACAGACACAGTGGACTTAAAAGCCAAATCATCAAAAAAATCTTTGAATTTTTTCTAAATTTACTATTAATAAACCATATTAAAGCTAACATAAAACATATCTTTGACACAGTTGACCAAAAGGGCATCAAAGCATAAGAAATTTTTTCCACATATTGTTTCAGAGTCATCACTACTTGTGCTGACTCATTTACAAGACCTTTAGTGCTCTCAGTCAGTATTTGTAAGTTAAAAATACCTGAATTATATAATTTAAATTGAGTTACAAGCATACTGCTGATAGTTAAAAAATATATTACTAATCCACTAACAAATTGCTTTAAGTTAAATAAAAGCCAACGTTTTTCTTTTTTTGCCCGCAGTCCATAACAAATCAGCACGGTTATAATCAAATAAACAGACCAGATTACTGATTGATTGGTTAACCCCAACATTAATCCTAACCAGCCTAAATATCTTTTTTCTCCAACAAAAAAAATTTTCCATAGAAAATAGTAAAACCAGGCAATAGTCAATGTTGCCAGCGCCGGATTAGACAGCCATGAACCTATTTCTGCTGCATCAGCAGAAAATGCATACAGAAAACAAGCTAGATAACCAGCAGTTTTATTTTTAAAAAGGTTTTTAGCCAGTAAATATATGGGAATTAAAGTTAAAGAATTTATTAAACACAGGAAAAAAACAACCACAGCTGGGTTGCCTTTGGAAAGAGTATAAACAGGGCCAATAATATAGTAATAAAGAACTCCATGATAAACAGTGTCATTAGTACCGCTGGCAGAAGGCCCTTGAATTTTTAAATCTCTATTTTCAATAATATTGCGGGAAAAATAAGCGTCTCTAGCCTGATCATAATAAAAAAGAAAATGATTATCTCTAACAAGATTCCAACGGAAAAATAAACTGAAAATAAATAAAACAAAAACAACAGCAATCTCTTTTTTATTAATTTTCATTCCCAAATTCTCTGGTAGTTAAAATTTGCCATTGATCTTCAGTAATCTTTTCATATTTATCTTTTCTAACAAACAATTCTGTAGTCTTATTATTCTTTAAGATATTAATATATTTTTCTTTTACTAATTCTTGTTCTTTACCTCCATATAAAAATTCCGGCGAATTTTCAATAATTCCTTCTTTATATTCACTTTTCAACCTTTCTATTAATGGCTCCCAAGCATAATAAACAATCTGTCTGGTAGCCGGCACAGTTCCTGTATTCCAATGAATTAATGATTCATTAGTAAATACTGCCAATCTATCTCCGGGCCTAGCTATGGTTTTTATTGCAAAATTAAAATCTCCAAAAGAAGAATAATTAATATGATATTCTCTATTACTATCAGTTTTCCAAAAATAAGGCATGCTTTTATTGGTAAGCAAGAATAATCCCCATATAAAAAATAACGGGAAAACAACTTTTTTTAGATTTTTACCCTTACTTACAATTCTCAAGCTATAAATAAACAACATCCAGATTAATCCTAGCCAGGGAAGTAAATGAAATCCTTGATAAAATACTGTTCCAGGTGATAATACTCTAGTATTGGCAAGAAATAATAAAAAATAAAATAATAAAAACCATATAATTTTTTTATCTTTTTTCTTTAACAAATATGCTGTTACAATTAACCATCCTGTAATAAATAAACTGATAAAATTTGCCTGCAAAGAATCTTTTGTCGTAAAAGACAAAAACGGGAAAAATATTAATTTAAGCCAATCTTGAATTCCGGAAATTTCTGACAATGCCGGAATAGCATAAATAATATTGTTATAGATTGTTTCTCTGAACCAATCTATTGGGGAGTAAAATAAAAATAAACCAATTGTTAAAATTAAAGTTGTTAAAAATTGATGAATAAAAAATTTCCTGTTTTTCACTAAGAAAATCAGCCACAGCAAAGTCAGCCATGGCCAAAAAGGAATTAAACTAAAAATAACTATAAAAGTACAAAATCCCAAAAATATTGATTCCAGCTTTTTTGGTTTTTTCTCCCAAAGCAACATTTCCATTAAACTCATAAAAAGATAAAAAATTGGATAAGCCGCTAAAGATTCTTGTAAAAATAAATTGCCAAATTGCCAGTATTTTAAAAATTCAAATAAAACTGAAAATATTAATCCTGTTAACCTAAATTTCGTCACAAACAGCAAGCTCCAAAATAATCCATAAAAAAACATAGCCTGACGATGTCTTTTCACTAACATAAAGATATTTGTCGGCTTACTCACTTTTTGCAATAAAGCTGATCCAAAGTAAACTAAAGGTTGATGGTTGCCCTGCAGATCCCGATGCAACTTGTATCCTTTATTAATATAATGAGCGAAAGTTATATGGTCTTCTTCATCTACAAAATGAAATGACAAGCTTCTTGATTCAGATAATCTAAATGCACCAATAAAAACTATTCCTAAAATTAAAAAATAGAAAATAAGTTTTTTATGCTTTTTAATTAATTTGCTTATCATCAATAATTATTTTCACTGGCGCCAAACATCGTTCTTTCATGCAATGAACTGTACTATAGCGCAGATTAACATAAATATTTAATAACACTAATCCTAAAATAAATATTCTGCTTGTCCAAAAACATAATTTTCTGAATATTTTATTCTGCCAAATAAAATTTAAGCCATAAATAGCCAAAAACCCTATTGTTGTTAATCTTAGAATTGATGAAGAAATATCAATATTTAATAAATCAAAGCCGGTTAATCCTAATAACCAGAAAATTATTACTAAAAATATATTATTTTTCTTTAATAATTGATTTACATAATAACCAATTCCTATAGACATAAAAGGGATTAAGGGATAACGATACCAAGGGGAATTGCTCAGCCGTCCTGAAGTTAAAAATAACACTATCAGCCAAGCAATAAAAAACCAGGCAAAGAATCTGAATTTTTCCTTTTTATATTTCATCATCAGCATAAAACTAAATATAAACCCTAAAACATACCAGCCATCGTTAAACCTGCCATAAAATTCAGTTACAGTTAAAGCATTAAAAAATGAATTAACAAAAGCTCCTCGAACTCCCTGATTGCCAATGGTCATTAAAAATGCCTGTTTATCTATTATTAATCCATAGGTTAAATATGCCAACATTGAAGCAATTCCTGACATCAAGATATAAAAACCCGCTTTAAATTCTTTTTTATGCCACAACCATGCCACTATCATAAACGGTACAGCAAAGCCCATTATTTTAAACCAACCAGCCAAAAAAGATAACAATATTAATATTACCAAGTCTTTCTTTCTTTTTCTTTTTAAAAATCTTATTAAATAAACCAAGCAACCCAAAAATAAAGGTGTTAAAAAGTTTTCCAAAAATGACTGTCTATGGGCAATAACAAAATAGGGGACAGTTGCTAAAAACAATAATGATAACTTAGCTATTTTTTCTGAGAATAGCTTCTTTGCCAAAATATAAGTTAACCACAAAGTAAAAATACTGGCAATAATTGCCGGAAACCTGACTATTAATTGAGGAATAGGCACAAAACCTCTATAGCCTAATAATTTAGCTGGTAATGCAATAATTACTGTTGCTAAAGGGGGTTGATCAAAAAAAGGCTTAACAATTTTCATTCCAAATCTTTCTATAGGAATATAGTCCATATATTGAGATCGCCAAATTAAACTTGGATTATTTGCATCAAATATAGAATGAGCCGAAGGCTCTAACGGGTTATCCAAAGAAGTTAATCCAACCCAAGTATAATCCAAACCATCATCATTATTATCCACAGGATAGCCATCGGCTTTAAAACTTCTTAAACACACTCCCAGCAATATCAGCGCCCAAACAATCATTAGTGATATAATTGGCTTACCTAAAATACTTTTTAACCTCATATTATTGATTATATATCATTATGATTTTTAAAAATCTGCCAACAACTGCCAAATTCAATATTTTTGCATTTGGCTGTGTTTTTATTACTGCTTTTTTGCTTTTTTTTAAACAAATTTTTGTTTATTCTGATTATCAATCCATTCCGCTTAAAAAATTCTTTCAAAAACAATTTTTAAATAAGGCTCTTATTTCCCTGAAATTTCAACCCCCATTATTAACTCAATCAAAAAGTATTAATACTAACATTATTGTTGAGCCTGACTGTCAGGATATTTGTTATTTCAATGTTATTAATGCCAGTGACTCTTCTTTGATTAAACAAATACCGGCAATTGTTGATATTGATTCTGCCGGTCGTTTAAAAAATCTTAAAATGTCCTTTTTTGATATTAATAAAGAACTAATTGGCTATCAAAACATTTCAACTAATAGTCCGATTTTCTATGTTATTAATTTCGAGCAAAAACTTCTTCAGGCAATTCAGTTAAAGATTAATAATATAATTGATCTTAGTTTTGTTGAATATTATCCAGCTAGTCAGTACATCTTATTTAACTCAGTTAATCAAGCTACTGGTGAGCAGCAGCAGTTTCTTTATTCTGCTCTAAGTCCATCTTTAATTCCAGTTAATAATTAATTTATGAAATTATCTATAATCATTCCGGTTTTTAATGAGAAGGACACCATTAATGAAATTATCAAAAGAGTGAAAAAAGTTAATTTGCCCAAATTTACTAAAGAAATTATTGTAGTCAATGACGGCTCAACTGACACTACTAAGAAAAAATTAACTAACATTAAAAATATTAAAATTATCAATTTTTCTCATAATCAGGGTAAGGGTTCAGCTATTCGCGCTGGTCTTAAACAAGCTAAAGGCGACTATATTCTTATCCAAGACGCGGATTTAGAATACGATCCTCAGGACATTCCTGATTTACTTAAACCAATAATTTCCCATAAAGCTGAAGTAATTTATGGCTCCCGCTTTTTAGGCCCTCATAAAAATATGCTTTTCTGGCATTTAATGGGTAACAAATTTTTGTCTTTTACTACCAATATTTTATTTAACACCACCCTTTCTGATATGGAAGTTTGCTATAAACTCTTTCCCAGAAAATTAGTTAATTCTTTAAATTTAACTGAGAATCGTTTTGGCTTTGAACCGGAAATTACCGCTAAAATTCTTAAAAAAAACATTAGAATTTATGAAGTGCCTATTTCTTATTCTGGTCGTGAATTCCACCAAGGTAAAAAAATCACCTGGAAAGATGGCATCCAGGCATTTTTTCTTTTATTAAAATATCGTTTTTTTAATTAATATGCCTAAACCTTTATTGTCTGTAGTTCTAATTACTTACAATGAAGAATCTAATATTAAAGATTGTCTTCAGTCAATCGGCCAGCTGGCAGATGAAATTATTGTAGTTGATGGTCAATCTGAAGATAAAACCAGACAGATTGCTAAAGCTATGGGCGCTAAAGTTTTTAAAGTACCTAATGTTCCTAATTTTGATAAAAATAAACAAATTGCTGTTAACAAAGCCAAATCAAAATGGGTTCTTCAATTAGATGCTGATGAACGCTTAACTTTAAAATTAAGTAAAGAAATAGCTGAGGTTATAAAAACAAAAAAACCCGCTTATGCTGGCTATAATTTACCCAGAAAAAATTGGTTTTTAACTCGTTTTCTCACTAAAGGCGGTCAATATCCTGATTATGTTATTCGCTTGTTTCTCAACGGCAAGGGTAGTTTTTCTGCTAAGAAACTTCATCAGCAGGCTATTATTAAAGGAAAAGTTGGATATCTTAAAAATGATTTAATTCATTTATCAGATACCAGTTTTTCCCGTTATCTTATGCGCTTTAATCGCTATACTAGTTTTGACGCTCATGACCTTCAACGTCATCACCATCGTCCCGGCTTTGTCATGGCTTGGCAATATTTAATTGTTAAACCTATTTCTTGGTTTTTTTCTACTTTTTTTCGCCATAAAGGTTTTGTTGATGGTTTGTCCGGTTTTATCTTCTCTCTTATGTCTTCTCTTCGTTTTCCAGTAATATTTATTAAATTTTGGGAGTTGAAAAATGAAAGTCGCTCTTAATACCAGATCTTTAACCTCTGATCATAAAGTTCGCGGTATAGGTTTTTACACTCAAAGATTATTAAATCAACTTCAACAGGTTTCTAAAACTAAAAAAGATCTTCAATTATTTGAATTTTCTCAACAACCTCCAATTGATGTAGATATTATTCATTATCCTGCTTTTACTCTTTTTTCTTCAAAAATTTCATTTTTTAATTCTATTCCTACAGTAATTACTGTACATGATCTCATTCCTCTGAAATTTCCTAAGCATTTTCCTTTAGGTATTAAGGCTAGGATTAAGTGGATGAAACAAAAACAATCATTAAAAAAAACTCAGGCTATTATTACTGACTCTCAAGCTTCTAAGCAGGATATTATTAAATTTACCAAAATCAATGCTGATAAAATTCAAGTAATTTACTTAGCTGCTGATAAAATTTTTAGCCAAATTAAAAATCAGCAGATTTTAAATAAAATAAAAAAACTTTATCAGCTCCCTCAGAAATTTATTCTTTATGTTGGGGACATGAATTGGAACAAAAATGTTCCTTTATTAGCTCAAACCTGCCTGGAATTAAACTATCCTTTAGTAGTAGTTGGCAAACAAGCTGTTTCTCCGGATTTTGATCATCAGCATCCGGAAAACAAAGATCTTATTATTTTTCAAAAATTAGCTCAGGAAAATCCTCAACAGATTATCAGACTTGGCTTTATTCCCACCAAAGACTTATCTGCTATTTACAATTTAGCCACTTGTTATGTTCAGCCTAGTCATGCAGAGGGTTTTGGCTTGCCTGTATTAGAAGCTATGGCTTGCGCTTGCCCAATTATTGTTTCTAAAAACACTTCTTTAGCAGAAATTGCTGGACAATCAGCTCTATTAATTGATTCTAAAAACAAAAAAGAATTAACTAGTGCTTTGCAAAATTATTGGCAAAATCCATCTTTGCGTCAAAAAATGATTAAATTAGGATTAAATCAAATTAAAAAATATTCTTGGCAGAAAACAGCTCAGCAAACTTTGGAGGTTTATGAAAAAATCTTGGTTTAATAAAAAACTTTTTACCTCTATTTGGCCAATATTAGTTATTTTCTTTGTTAGCCTTTTTATATTAAGATCATTTTTTAAATCCGGTTTTCCTGAAACTCATGATGGTCAATTATATTTAGCCAGATTTGCCAATTTTCGTTTAGCCACTATAGATAGACATTTTCCTGTTCGCTGGGTTCCTAATTTAAACTATAAATTCGGCTATCCTATTTTTAATTTTAATTATTACACCCCTTTTATTTTAGGCACCCCTTTAAACATGCTTGGAGCTGATTTTGAAACTAGCTTTAAAATAGTTATTTTCTTTAGTTTTTTTATTGGTGGACTATTTTGGTATTTATTTTTTCAGAAAAAAATCTCTAAGCAGGCTGGCTTAATTACCGCCTTAATTTATCTGACCGCTCCTTATCAGATACTGGATATTTTAGTTCGCTGCAGTATTGGAGAAATAGTTGCCTTAGGTGTTTTGCCATTTATACTTTGGGCTTTTGACAATTTAATTAGCCAACATAGTCGTTTAAATTTTCTTATTGCCACTCTTGGTTTAACTTTCTTTGCCTTAACTCATAATATTATCTTTTTCTTCTCTATTCCGGTTTTAATTTTATTTGCAATTTTTACTGCCTTACATCAGAAAAAGTTTTCCTTTAAACATCTTTTTCCGGTTATTCTTTCTTTTGCTTTAGCTGCTGGCCTGTCTTTATTTTTCTGGGCTCCGGCTTTAATGGAAAAACAATACACTAATATGGACCAGCTTCCTCAAATGTCTAATGAATATCTTGATCATTTTCCTACATTCAAACAACTTGTTTATTCTCCTTGGGGTTATGGTTATTCATATAAAGGCACTGATGATAAAATGAGCTTTCAGGTCGGCCCTGTTCACTGGTTGATAGCTTTATCATCTATTTTATTTTTACTCTTTAATTATTTAAAGAAAAAGAAAATTAATTATTCTTGGCTATTTTTCGCCCTTTTATTCATAGGTTCAATTTTTTTTCTTACACCAGCTTCTATTCCAATCTGGAAAATACTGCCATTTGTTAATTATGTTCAATTTCCTTGGCGCTTATTAACTTTTGCTATTCTAGCCGTTGCCGGCTTAACAGCATTTTTAGCTAAGAAATTACCCAAATTATCATGGCTTCTAGTTATTGTCAGCTTAATTTATATTACTTCCATTGCCAAACCTGGCGGTTGGTTTGATTGGGACGACCATTTTTACTATGAATATCCTTTTAATACCTCTATTATGAGCGCTAACACTCCCAGATGGTTTGATGAAAGTAAAAATATTACCTTTAAACCCGGTCATTTCTTTGATCTTAGAGGAGTTAGTACATTCAAAGAAATTTCTTGGAAAACAAGTAAGCATGTTTATAAAATTAATGCTTCACAGGATACAGAAGTTTTAGACAGAACTACTTATTTTCCCGGCTGGCAGGTTACTATTGATGATCAGTTAACAGCCATTGACTATCAAAAACATGAATATCCGGGCATTATTACTTTTAAAGTTCCTCAGGGTAATCATTTAATTGTTGTTAAATTTACTGAAAATACTCCTGCTAGAATATTAGGAGACACTATTTCAGTTTTAAGTTTAATAATATTTATTATTTGGTTAAAATACGCTTGGGGATTTAATTTAAAAAAATCATGACTAAATCTTTTAAAAAACTGTTTTATTCAACACTAGTTTTATTTATTATCATTCGTATATATTTACAGTTTTTAGCTGGGTTAGCTATAAAATTTATTCCTTTTACACCTAGTTTTCCTTATTCAGACTCAGTTTTAGCTGAACTTGGGCCAAAATGGCTATGGTTATGGGGTAATTTTGACGGTGTTCACTATATTAATATTGTTAAAGTCGGTTATAAATATGGCCTGACTCAGGCCTTTTTTCCTTTTTATTCCATATTAATCAGGATTTTTAACTTTATTTTTCACAATAGTCTTTGGTCAGGCTTGATTATTAGTCATTTAAGCTTTATTGGCATTATTTATTTTTTCCTTAAACTCGGGCTTTTAGATTATTCTAAAAAAACAGTTCGCTGGTCAGCAATTTTACTTCTTCTTTTTCCTACAAGTTTTTTCTTTTTTGGCATATATACAGAATCTTTCTTTTTTCTTCTAGCTACTGCTGCTTTTTATTTTTCCCGTAAAAAAAACTTCTTATTAGCCGCCTTGCTTGTTGGCATTGCCTCAGCTACTCGTTTAATCGGCATATTTTTATTACCAGCCATTCTTTGGGAATATTGGCAGTCAACTAAAAAAATTCAACCATTAAAATTAACTACTATCAGTCTTTTGGGAGTTTCCGGGATATCTTCTTATTTATACTATTTATATAAACACTTTAACGATGCTTTAATATTTATTCATTCTCAGCCTGGTTTTGGATCCGGCCGTCAAGTTGATAAAATTATTCTTCTTTATCAGGTAATCTTCCGTTATCTTAAAATGCTGGCTACAGTTAGCATAAATAATCAGATTTATTCAGTTCTGGCTTTTGAATTTATTATGGCCTTAATATTTTTAGGTTTAATTATTTGGGCTTTAATCAAAAAATTTCGCCCCAGTTATTTGATTTTCATGGTCCCGGCTTATTTTTTACCTACTTTTACCGGCAGTTTTTCCTCCATGCCTCGTTATGTTTTAGCTTGCTTCCCTTTGTTTTACTTACTAGGGAACTTAAAAAACAATAAACTCAAAAAAAGCATAATACTTATTTCTATTCTATTACTGTCATGGGCCTTTATTAGATTTGCTCGTGGATATTGGATATCCTGATTATGAAAACCAGCGACCCGATCCGCCAACTGGCGGACGCAACCCGCAACACTCTTATAACAATACTTCTTCTTGTTATTCTTATTAGTTTGATTATTAGTTTATTACCAATTATTAAAGGTATATTTCCTATAACTTTTGATCAGGGCAGAGATTTTCTTTGGGTCAAAAATCAAGTTGATTTTAAAAAACCGTCTCTTGTTGGTCCTTGGGGTAGTTTAGTGGGCACTTTTTTTGGCCCTTTATGGTTCTGGCTTTTAACAATTCCTTATTTAATCTCTGATGGCAGCCCTCTTGCTATGACTCTTTTTAACAGCTTTGTTATTTTTTCAAGTTTTCTTCTAGCCGCTTTGTTATTTTTAAAGCATAATAAATCTGTTGCTTATTTTATTATCTTTCTTGGATTTATTTCTCCAGTTGTCCATAATTTAGCCAATTATCCATTTTCTCAACATCTTCTTCCCCTACTTACTATTTTGCTTATTTATTCTTTTACTATGATTTTGAGCAAGAGCAGTCGTTTCCATTTTTTTCTCTCATTTTTTTGGATTAGCTTAATCTATCATGCAGAACCACCAATAGCAGTTTTTTCTTTACTCAGCCTTATAACTATTACTTATCTTTCTAAGAAAAAAATTAAAATTTTGAATTTCAAAACATTATTTTTAAGCAGCATTTTTTTCATTATTCCTTTTCTTCCTTTAATTCTCTTTGATTTTCGTCATGATTTTCTTCAATCTAAATCAATTATTTCTCTTCTTTTAGGACAAAATCAAAGCCTTAAAGAAATAGCTCCTTTATCTTTCTTACAGCGTTTTCTTAATAGACCTTTAAAGTTTTTAACTGCCTTTAAAGAGGCAACATTATTTATTCCAAGTATTATTAGTTTTTTCTTACTATCATTAATCGCTTATTTAAATCATTTTAAAATTAAACAGAATTTTCTTAAAAAATTTTGGCAAGCAAGTTTGATTTATATCTTTTCTATTTTAATTATTTCTATTTTTTATCCATATGATTTTAAAATGTTTTATCTTGACGGTATAAAATTCATCTTCATAATTTGGACAGCTATAGCATTAAATTTCTGTTGGCAGCAAAAAAAAATAAAACCAATTGTTGTTTTTTTTCTAACGCTCTCTTTTTTTATAAATCTTCGTCCCTTTTCTTTTATTAATTCTTTAAAGCAAAATTTTGCTGATCGTCGTAGTTATGGCAGTCTTTATATTAATAAAGCTGAAATTCTTGACTGGATTTATCAAACTGCTGATAATCAGGGCTTTAAAGTTTATACTTTTGTTCCTGCTGTTTACGACTATGACTATCAATATATGTTTTTTTGGTACGGTCTTAAGCAATATGATTATCTTCCGGCAGATTTTAGTTATTCACCTGATAAGCCGGAGTATATTCCTAGAAAAACTGAACAGCTTCAACGCCTTCAAAATAAAATTAAGCCAGCCAGCGGCCTGGTTTATTTTATTATCAACAGTGGCTCAAAAAAGGAAAAAGAAGATTGGCAATATAGTCTTCCCAAGGAGAACTTTCAGCTTATTAAAACTAAGTCTTTTCCTGACAATACTTTAGTAAAACAGTATAAAATAGCAGATATAAATTAATTTATGTCATTAAAAATTCTTATCACTGGCGGTATTGGATTTATTGGCAGCCATTTAGCTGAAAAATTAATAGCAGCCAACTATTCTGTTTCTGTTATTGATAATTTATCTACAGGTAATAAAACTAATTTAACTGCAAAAGCCAAGTTTTATCAAAAAAATATTCAGGATCCATCATTAGTTGATTTATTTAAGAAAATACAGCCTGAAATTGTTTTTCATTTAGCCGCTGCTAGTCGAGTATCAAGTTCTAATCAGGGTGTTTTAAATAGCAACATTATTGGCACCTATAATGTTTTAAATTGTTCTAAAGCAGTTAAGGTAAAACAAGTTATTTTCACTTCTTCAGCTGCAGTTTATGGCAAATCTAAAAAATTTCCTATTAAAGAAAATTTTCCCACCAAACCCATATCTGCTTATGGTTTATCTAAATTAACAGGAGAACTTTATTGTCAATTTTTTCAATCATATTTTACTTCCACCATTCTCCGCTTAGCTAATATTTACGGTCCTCGTCAGGACAGTTCTGTTGAGGGTGGGGTAGTAGCTATTTTTATAAAAAATCTTCTGCAAAACAAAAAATCTTTTATCTATGGAGACGGTCAGCAAACTCGTGATTTTGTTTATGTTGAAGATGTAGTCAAAGCTATGCTCTTGGCATTAAAGGATAATAAAAGCAATATTTATAACCTTAGTTCTAATCAGGAAATATCTGTTATGAACTTATTACAGCAAACAGCAGAATTAATCAATAAAAAATCAGACTATAGTTTTCAACCATTCAGACAAGGGGATATTAAAAAAAGCTTATTAGATAATTCTTTAATTAAAAAACAATTAAACTGGCAACCGCAGATTTCTTTAAAACAAGGTCTTTCTCAAACAATTAAATATTTTCAGTCTTTATGAAAACTCTTGCTGTTATTTTACCAGCCTACAATGAAGACCAAATAATTGGCAAGGTTATTAAACAGTTAAAGCAAGATATTAAAGATTTAAAAATTAATAAAAAAATTATTGTTGTTAATGATGGTTCTTCAGATAAAACAGCTGTTATCGCCAAAAAACACGGAGCTTTAGTTTTAACCCATAGAATTAACAGGGGATTGGGAGCAGCTTTAGCTACAGGATTAGAATATTCTCGAAGGATTCAGGCAGATTTTGTCATTACTATGGATAGCGATGGTCAACACGATTCTCAGGATTTAGAAAAAATCTTACAACCATTATTAAAACATAAAGCAGATGTAGTTGTTGGCAGCAGGTTTTTAAATAAAAATAATAAAATTCCTTTTATTAGAACAGCAATTCTTAAATTTGCCAATTTTGTCACTTTCTTATTTTTCGGAATTTGGACTTCTGATTCTCAATCAGGCTTTAGAGGCTTTAATCGTAAAGCTATAGAAAAAATAAACTTATCTACTAATAGCATGGAAGTTTCCAGTGAATTTTATGCAGAAGTTAAAAAACATAAACTAAAATTTACAGAAATACCCATTAAAGTCAGATATACTGAGTATAGTCTTTCTAAAGGTCAGCAGGATTTAAATAGTTTCAATGTAATGTTAAAATTAATTTATAAATTATTTAGATAATTAAAAATATGCCTACATTTTTCCTACCAATCCAGATAGTTTTTATCTTATTTATTCTTTTTGCTTCTTCTCGAGTAGTTCTTCGTTTTAAAGATGGTGAAATACATTTAGGCGCTTTAATATTTTGGCTGATTGTTTGGACTGGAGCTTTTTTAGCAGTTATTTTCCCGGACAAAACCAGTCAGTTAGCTATATTTCTAGGCATTGGTCGTGGTGCTGATATTATTATTTATCTTTCTTTAGTGCTTTTGTTTTATTTAGTCTTTAGGCAAAATGTATTAATAGAAAATCTAGAAACCAAAATCAGTCAGCTAATTCGTGAAATTACTCTTCAGGATGCTAAAAAGAAATGAAACTTCTCTTTTTAACTGAGTTTTTTCCTAAAAACAAGCAATTAATCTATACTGGCGGTGTTGAAGTCAGGACTTACAATATTGCTGAAAAAACCAAAAAAGATTTTCAAGTTAAAGTAATTTCCAGTCCTTTGAATCAAGGCCCAGCCACTTTTAAATCTATTTTCTTTAGAATTTTCTATCTTTTTTATTCATTTTTTAAAGCTTTAACAGCAGAATTTGATGTAATTGAGGGCTCTAATTTTGTCACTTATTTACCAGCCTATTTTGCTGGGAAAATTAGGGGTAAGAAAACTATTGCTTGGATGCCTGATGTTTTAGGCCGCGACTGGTTTCAATTTGGAATAATTGTAGGTGTTTTTGGTTATTTAATTGAAAAAATCAGCTTAAAACTTAATTGGAACCACATTATTGCTTTAAGTCATTCTACTGAGAAAAAATTAATTCAATCAGGAATTAAAAAAGAAAAAATTACTGTGGTTCATGGCGGCATAGATCTTCAGGAATTTAAAAATTTAGATTATGCAAAATTTCCTCAATTTACTATTATTTGTATTGCTAGATTAGTTACCACTAAAAGGATTAAAGATTTAGTTAAAGGATTTGCTTTTTTTAATAAAAAGAATTCTAAAACAAAATTAATTATTATTGGCTATGGACCTAAAAAACAATTTCTCAAAGAGCAAGTAGAAAAATTGGATATAAGCAATAAAGTTAGTTTTTACGAAAATTTACCCAGAAAACAACTGCTTAAATTATTAAAACAATCTCACTTGTTTTGTTTACCGTCAATAGTTGAAGGTTTTGGTTTAGTTACTATTGAGGCTATGGCTGCCGGTTTACCAGCAGTCCTAGCTGATATTCCTATTAATCATGAAGTTACTCAGGATAAAGGTGCTTTATTTTATCAGTCTAAAAATTCTCAGGATTTAGCTGCTCAATTAGAAAAATTAATTTCCCATAAAAAACTTTATCAAAGTAAATCTAAACAAGCATTAGAGTTTGCTAAAATATATTCTTGGGATAAAATCTATCAACAAACAAAACAGATTTACCAATTACCAACATCATGAATAAAATAATGGATTTCTATCAGCTAGACGCATGGAAAAAAAATCATCATTTAACTTTAACAATATATAAGGCTAGTAAAAAATTTCCTAAGGATGAAAAGTTTGGATTAATTAGTCAATTGAGAAGAGCAGCATCTTCAGTTACTGCCAATATTGCTGAAGGTTTTGGACGCTATCATTATAATGATAAAGTGCGTTTTTATTTACAAGCCCGCGGATCATTAAAAGAAGTTCAAAACTTTATTTAATCTTCAGCAAAAAATATCTGGGAACAATCTAAAGATTGTGAAAAATTAATTAATGGTTTGATAAAATCAATAAAAAAACAAAAATAATTACTATTTACTATTTACTAATTACTGTTTACTAATATAATGAAACTTTCTATAATTATTCCTGTCTATAACGAGCAAAAAACAATTTCTGAGTTAATAGATAAAGTTAAAGCTGTAAAGTTAAAAAATATCAGCAAGGAAATTATTGTTGTTGACGATGGTTCTACAGATGGCAGCAACCAACTAATTGCTGAAAAATTAAAAAAATACTCCAGCATTAAAATATTTACCTTGCCTCTTAATCTTGGAAAGGGAGCTGCTATTCGTTTAGGCTTAAAGCATGCTGCCGGAGACATTCTTATTATTCAAGATGCCGACCTAGAGCTTGATCCAGAAGAATACAAGTTATTACTAGAACCAATTCTAAATAATCAAACTCAAGTTGTTTATGGTTCAAGAATACTAAAATCAAACAACAACATTCCTTTCAGAAGTTTAGTTTTTAGTAAGATTTCCAGATTTTTAACAGGTCTTTTATTTTGTCGATGGTTAACCGATGTTAATACAGCCTATAAAGCTTTTACTAAAGAAGTAAAAAATAAAATTAATCTTCGTTCAGTGCAATTTGAGTTTGAAACAGAATTTACTGTTAAAGTTATTAAAGCAGGATACAAAATTCATGAAGTTCCTATAAGTTATAATCCAAGGACTGACAAGGAAGGCAAAAAGATTCGCTTTCATCATGGTTTAGATATGCTCTTTACTATACTTAAATATCGTTTTATCAATGACTAAAATTATTCTACTTCTTGATGCTTGGGAACCAGTTGTTGGCGGTGGTCAAAAACTATTTTTAGAACTGGCTACCAGATTAATTAAAAATCATAATTGCAGCATTCAGGTTATTACTCGTTCTTTAAAAGATGAACAAGGTAAAAAATTTAATAAAAATGAAAATTTATTAAACGGCAAGTTAAAAATTATTCGCCTTGGAATCGCCACTCAATGGCAAAATTTATTTTCTAGAATCTTATTTATCTTTCAAGCAACAATCTATGCTTTAAAACAAGATTGTGACTTATATCTAGCTTCCACTTTTTTGCCGGCCTTTTCTTTAAAATTAATCAGATTATTTAAATCAACCCCTAATTGTTTAGTAGTTATTGGTTTTGGCGCTGTTAATAAATTCTATATCTGGCTGGAAAAATTCATCACTCAAACTTTAAAATTTGATTTACTTATTACCGACGATTATAACTTTTATCAGCAGGTGAATAATAAAAGAAATATTCAGTTTATCCCCAACGGTGTTAGCCTGCCTCGCCGAGTCAAGGCGGGCCTGCCTCGCCAAATCAGAATAAAAAAATGGCCTGATTTTACTTTTCTATTTGTTGCTAGAAATGAACCTCGGAAAGGAGCAGATATTTTATTTAAAGCATTTGATCAAATTAAAAAGAAATCTCCCAATATAAAACTTAGAGTTTTTGGTCCGGGCTTTAAAAAAATCAGTCAATCACAACTTCATCAGGAATTTTTTAAAGCTCATTGTTTAGTTTTACCTTCTTTAAGAGAAGGTCACCCTTTAGTTTTATTTGAATCCTGGGCTCATCAATTACCTGTTATTGCTACCAAGGTTGGCAGTGTACCTCAGTTTGTTAATAAAAATAATGGTTATTTAATAAATGCTAATAATATTCCACAGTTAGTCAAAGCCATGAAGCTAGCTATCAGCAATAAAAATTTGAATGAATTAGGAAGAAATGGATACAATTTGGTATCTAAAAATTATTCTTGGGATAAAACCATTAAAAGCTATTATCAAGCCTTCAAGGTCTGTCCTTGAAGGTGTTTTTCCAATAATCAAAAATTTCTTGAAGGCTTTCTTCAAGTTTATACTCTGGTTTCCAGCCAAGGTTCTTAAGCTTTTCATTATTACCAACTAAAACACTTAAATCATTATTGCGCCATTGTGATTTTTCTTTGACTTTAAACTTAAGCTTACTTTTTTCTTTAAGCCATTCAATAATTTCTCTGATTTCAACTGGTTTATTATTACAAACATTATAAATTTCTCCTGGCCTTCCTTTTTCAAGTAAGGTTAAATACGCTCTAACTCCATCTCTAACATCTGTAAAATCTCTTTTAGTTTTTAAATCTCCTACCCATAAAACTGATTTAGTTTTGCTCATTTCTATTTCAGCCGCTTGTTTTAAAAGATCATTAACTACAAATCCCTTGGCTTGATGTGTGCCAATCAATAAAATACTTCGACTAACTATAAGAGGAATGTTATAGCTTTTAGCTAGCTTAAGGCCAACTAATTCTTGGGTTAGTTTACTCAAACCATAGCCAGTTCTTGGTTCAAGCTTGTCAGTTTCTTTAAATGGTTCACCTTTATTTTTTTGATAAACTGCTGCTGTTGAAACAATTAAGATCTTTGGTTTTCTTTTTAACTGACTTGCCGCTTGCAACAGATTAACGGTTCCAAATAAATCAACTTCTAAATTTTTTGCCAAAGCCTTATCTATTAATTTATCACTTCTAAGAATCGGGCTGGCTAAATGAAAAATATAGTCAGGATTTTCTTTTTCAATAATTTTAAATAGCTTTTCTTTATTTGTTAAATCACATTGAATGTATTTAGTTTTTTTAACATCAATACCTGTGACCTTAATTCCTTTATTTTTTAACAGTTGACATAAATGCTTTCCGATAAATCCGTCAATGCCAGTAATAAATGCCTTCATTTTATTTTTTTAATTTAGAATTAAATCTTAAAAGAAAATCAATTAAGGAGTCTTTATAAGTTTTATTTAAGATTTTTGCATTAGATATAACGCAATGTCCTCCAATTGGTCCGGCCATATACTTAAGAATTTGTCGTTGCAAGTTTTTATCTACTTGTTTATATCCATTATTATATATCTCATTAAACTGCCAATAAACCTGCTTAAAGTTAGTTTTGCTTTTATCAGTTAATTTTTTAGCTGTTTTATTAAAAATAATATTAGCTAAATAATAAGTAGTTGATAACAGTTTAGCTAATTCTGTTTCTTCAGGTCCGTCAAATTTAACAATTTTTTTTGATCCTAATTTTTCCCAATGTTTTTTAGCTAATTTAAATGATTGGCTATTTACGGCCCCAATAGCTTTAATAAATATTTTTTGATATTTAGCTAAATCAGGATGAACACCCATTATTGGCACATGAGCTGTAAAAACTTTAGTTTTTTTAAATATTTTCCTAGTTGTACCAGGTTCAATTGTTGAATTAATAATTACTAATTCTGGATTAATTTCCTTAATATTTTTAACCACTATTTTAATAAAATTTTTTGTATAAGGAATACAAATATGTAAAACATCAATTTTATTCCCTTCTATTTCATCAAAATCAACATCTTTGCAATAAATATTAAACTCTTTTTCAGCCAGTTTTTTAATAGCTTTACCCACTTCTCCTATACCTAGTATTCCTACATTTTTTTTCATAAGTCAAAATATACTCTTAAATTTAATTTTTAGCAAATTAGTCTAAAAATTGATATTATATATAGTATTATCCATGTTTAATCAATTTTCTAATTCTAAAATACTTATTACTGGCGGGGCTGGCTTTATTGGTTCGCACTTAACTGATAAATTGCTTAGCTTTAAAGCCAAAATCACAGTAGTTGACAATTTAATTACTGGTAGTAAAACTAATTTAAGTAAAGCTAGTAAAAATAAAGACTTTAAATTTATTCAAGCTGATGCTTCTCAACCTGTAAATAATTATACTCAGGAAAAATTTAATTACATTTTTCATTTTGCTTCACCTGCCAGTCCTGAAGGCTATATTGACAATCCTATTGATACTTACAAAATTAATGCTTTTGGCACGCATTACTTAACTGAATATGCTCAAAAAACCAAAGCTAGGCTTATTTTTGCCTCCACTTCAGAAGTTTACGGTGATCCATTACAGCATCCACAAACAGAAGAATATTGGGGTAATGTTAATCCTGTTGGCATTAGAGCTTGTTATGATGAATCCAAAAGACTTGGAGAAACAATAATTACTACTTTTATCCGTCAATTTCCTGAAATGGACACCAGAATTATTAGAATTTTCAACACTTATGGTCCCAGAATGAAGCTAAACGATAGAAGAGTAATTCCCAATTTTGTTACTCAAGCAATTAATAATCAACCCATAACAGTTCATGGTCAAGGCAAGCAAACCAGAAGCTTTTGTTATATTTCCGATTTAATTGAATATATCATTAGAATTGCAGTCAAGTCTGAAGCTAAAAATCAAATTATCAATATTGGCAATTCTCAAGAATATACTATGTTTGCTCTAGCTAAAAAAATTAAAAAAATGACTAACAGTTCATCTAAAATTGTTTTTACTGATAGACCGGAAAATGATCCTAATAAAAGAAAACCAGATATTTCTAAAGCCATAAAATTATTAGCTTATCAGCCTCAAATCAATCTTCAGCATGGTTTAGAGAAAACTATTGAATATTTTAAAGATATTAACATATGAAAAAACTTAGTGTAATAATGTCTGTTTATAATAATGCTTCAACTCTTCAGCAGGCAATTAACAGCATTCTTAAGCAAACATTTAAAGATTTTCAATTTATTATTGTTAATGATGCCTCTACTGATCAATCAGAGGAAATTTTAAATCAATTATCTAAACAAGATAAGCGAATTAAATTAATTAATAATCGAGCTCAATTAGGTTTAACCAAATCACTTAATAAAGCCTTAAAATCAGTTAAAACCAAATATATTGCTAGAATGGATGGAGATGACATTGCTTTACCTAAACGCTTTGAAAAGCAAATTAAATACCTTAATGAACATCCTCAAATAGGACTTCTTGGTACTGCTGCATATTTAATTAATAATCAAGGCAAACAAATTGGTCTTAAGCGATATTCTAGTGATAATAAAGTTTTAAAGAAAAAGCTTTTGCATTATTGTCCTTTTATTCACTCTACTTGGATGTTGCGCCGATCAGTTTTATTAGAAGCAGGGGAATACAATCAAAATTTTCCTTATGCTCAGGATTATGAATTAATTTTAAGAATTGCTTCTAAATTTTCCACTGCTAACTTACCTGAACCATTATTAAAATATCGAGTTGATTCTTCTGCTGCCATTTCTTTAAAAAATCTTAAGCAACAGGAGTGGTTAGCCTTAAAAGCCAGGTTTTTAGCTTTAATTAATTATTCATATCCTTTATCTGAATCTTGGAAATTAATTAAACCTGCTTTATCATTTTTAGTACCAGTATTTATTAAAAAAATAATTTATCGTCAGTTTTATTGGAAATAGGAGGCGTATGAAAAAATTATTTTTAATTCTTTTTATTTTCCTACTCAGTGGCTGTTCAATTCTACCCAAAGCTCCCCCACGACCTTTTTCAGAAGAAACTACTCCTAGCCCTTCAGCTATCAGCTATATTGGCTGGCAGGAATATACTAATGTTGAATATAATTACAGAATTAAATATCCTCATGATTGGCATTTTTATAAAGCAGATCTTAATCCGCCTCCGCCTGCAGCTATTTTATTAGGAAGTGTTCCTGAAGATCAAACAAATAAGCCTAATGTTAGTTTTCAAGTAACGATTGATAAAGCTCTTGAAAGGGATTTAACTAATTATGAGGAAATTATTAGTCTTATTAATGACGGTTACTTTAAAAAAGATGTAGTTATTGCCAGCACGCCGGCAGTCTTTTTAGCCGGTACTGGTCAAAATACAGGTATTGCTACTGCTTATGTTTTACACAATGACTATATTTATCGTTTAGGCTGGAATGGCACCCATCCTGATGTTCTTAGTCAGTCTAAAGAAATTTTTATGAAAATTTTAGGTTCTTTTGCTTTTACTGATTAAATAACGTTTTAATCCTTCTTTAAGAGAAATTGTAGGCTGCCAATCAATTTTATTTTTAGTCTTGCTGCTATCTATCCTGTTTATATCCACTTCATCTGGTCGGGAAACTCCTGAATATTTCACTTTAGCTTGTTTTCCAGCCAGCTTGCTAATTAATTCTACTAATTCTTTTAAGGTAGTAGATTTATTTGGTCCCACATTATATATTTCTCCAGGTTTTGTTTTAACTTCAGCTAACTTAATATATATTTCAATTAAATCATCAATATAAATAAAACTTCTTTCTACATTTTCTTTAGTTAAAGTAAGTTCCTTATTATTTAAAATATGATCAGCAATTATTGGTACAATATATTTTCCTTCCTGTCCTGCTCCATAAACATTGGAAGTTCTTAAAATTAAACTATCAACTCCATAAATCCGGCTGTAAAACTGACAGCATTGTTCTCCTAAGTATTTGGTATAAGAATAATTGGTGGTTGGTTTAACAGCATCAGTTTCTTTTTTAATCTTTTCATAAGGTTCAGCATAAACATAAGTGCTGGGAAAAACTATTTTTGCTCCTACTTTACGACAATACTCTAGTACATTTATTGTTCCCATAATATTCACCTTATATGCCAGAAAAGCACTTTCCTTAGAATCTTTATAGCCGGATACTGCTGCTAAATGAAACACTGTATCTGTTTTAGCTAAATCAGCAAAGTCCTTGTTGCTAACAATATCTTTACCGCTGTTTTTATCAAACTTAACTATTTCTATTCCTTTTTTTTCTAAAGCTTGAATTAAATGTTTACCAATAAAGCCATTACTGCCTGTAATCAACACTTTTCTCATATCAGTCATTTTAACATACTATATAATATACCTATGATTTCTATTTGCTCCCCTCAGTTAGGCTTATCTCCTGAATCTAATTCCGGAGGAGAAGTATATGATAGAGAAGTAATTTCTCATCTTTGTCAAAAAAATATTACTGTTCATACTTTACTTCCCAGAGGCAGGACTTTTCCCAAGCTGGATAATCTTAAAGTCAAACACGCCCTGATTCGCTCCATGATTCCCCCCTATTTTTTTAATCTTTTTGTTTTTCCTTATTTATTAAAAACTTATTTTGTTCACAGGTTTGACATCTTAAGAGTCCACAATCCTTATTTTGTTGGCCCATCCGCCTTATTATTTAAATATATGTTCCCCAAAGTTCCTTTAGTTTTATCTCATCTTCATCTGGAAAATGGTTTTAATCAGTTTATTGATAGGCTAACCATAAAAAAATACGATCACATTATTACTATCTCTCAAAGTACTAAAAACGAAATAGTAGAAAACTTTAACTATCCTGCATCTAAAATTTCAGTGGCCTATCCTGGTGTAGATAAAAAATTCCAACCTGCTCCAAGACCTAAAAACAAAATTACTCTTTTATTTCTGGGAGGTTTAAAACCACGCAAAAACCTGACATTTTTGCTTCAAGTTTTTAAAAAACTGAACCATAAAAAACTTAGGCTGGTTTTTGCCGGTACTGGTCCGCTTCTCAATAAGCTAAAAAACAAATCTTCTCAACTTCAGTTACAGGAACAAATTGAGTTTTTAGGATTTATTCCGGAAAAAGACAAAGTCAAACTTTATCAATCAGCCGATATTTTACTTTTACCTTCTTTAAAAGAAGGTTTTGGCATGACTATTACTGAGGCTGGTGCCTGTGCTGTTCCTGCTGTTGGAGCTGATCATTATTCTATAAAAGAGATAATTAAAGATAATCAAACTGGATTTTTAGCTCAGCCAAATAATATAGATGATTGGGTTGATAAAATAAATCAACTGATTAAATCACCATCATTGCGTCAGAAAATGGGCAAACAAGCCCAAAAACATGTAAGAAGAAAATTTTCTTGGGATAAGAATATTAACACACATCTTAAAGTATTTAAAAAGCTATTATTATGAACATATTATTTTTAAACGAATACGCCAATCCTCATTTTGTTTCCGGAGCTGAACAAAGCACAGAAGCATTAGCTCAAGCTTTAAGTAAAAAAAATAAAGTTTTTGTTTTATCGCCAGACTTAGGTAGTCAACCTAAGTCAAAAACAGTCAAACATTTAAAATTTCCTTTTTTAAAAAAAATAAAACCTGGCAAAACCTTAACTCCTTTATGGTTTAACAACCCAATCTTCTGGTTTTACACTGCTTATTGCATTAAAAAAACCATTAAAAATAAAAAAATAGATTTAATCCATGTTCATGGTAAATATATTTTGCCATCAGCTATTATTGCTGGCAAATTAACTAAAACTCCAGTTATTATTACTGTTAGAGATTTTAAATTTTTATGTCCTTTAGCTCTTTGTTACACCAATCAGCAAAAAAAATGTTCTCTAATGCACTATATTGCCAAAGAAATTCCTGAATATTTAGATAAGTATACTCAAGCTTCAATTTTAAAACCATTAATAACTCTTCGCCTTATTCTGGCAAAATTAGGCCAAAATGATCTTAAATGGTTTTTAAAACAAACTAATCAAGTTATAGCTGTTAGCCCGCAATTAGCTGAGATTTATAAAAATGCTGGTATAAAAAACACAATTTCTATTTATAATCTACCTCCAAAAGAAAACAAAAGAAAAATTAAATCTAATAAACAACCTGTTATTCTTTCAGTCGGCAAATTATCTTATGGTAAAGGCACAGATGTTATTTTAAAAACTGCAAAGATTTTACAGAAAAAATTACCTCAAGTTAAGTTTGTTTTTGCTGGCTCAAAAAATATTAGCTTAAAACAAGAATTTCCTTCAAATTGTCAGTATTTAGGCAAATTAGCACACAATAAAATATTAAAGCTCTATCAGCAGGCTGATATTTTTATAATCCTTTCCCGTTGGCCTGAACCTTTAAGTCGAGCCGGTCTGGAAGCTTTATCTTTCGGTTTGCCTATAATTGCTTCTGATAGGGGAGGCAATCAGGAACTAGTTAAAAACAATGGTTTTCTTGTAAATATAGATAGACCAGAAACTATTGTTACAGCTATTCAAAAAACTTTAAGTAATTTACAGAATTTCAGCCATCAAAGCAGAAAATTATTTAAACAAAGATTTAATCATACTAAAATATTAGAAAAACATATTAAATTATATAAAAGCTTTTTATGAATCTCGGACTTTTTCTTACACCAGGCGACAGTTTATTAAAACAGAAAAAATCCGGTCAATTGGATAGATTTATAAATTATTATTTAAAACCTTATTCAAAAAACTTCAATAAAGTTTATTTATTCAGCTATGGAGACAATAATCAGCAGTTTAGTTTGCCTTCAAATATTATTTTAATCCCCAAATCCTTATTTATTCCTTATCAGCTTTATCAGTTTTTTCTGCCATTTATTCATAAAAATCTTATTAAAACCATTAATGTTTTTCGGGTTTTTCAAGCCATTGGCGGCTTGCCGGCTTTAATCAGCAAATGGATATATAAAAAACCTTATTTGGTTACTTATGGTTATCATTATCATCAATTTGCCCAGATAGAAAAACAATCTATTAAAGCAAAATTAATGTTTTTTTTAATCAAACCCATCTTATATTTTACCAATAAAGTCATTGTTACTTCAGAGGAGAATAAAGAATATCTTAAAAAATTAGGTTATAAAGAAAAAACAATTTTAATTCCTAATGGAGTTGATCCACAGGTTTTTAAACCAGCTCAATCTAAACAATCACCTTATTTAATTCTTACTATTGGAAGATTAACTTATCAAAAAAATCATCAGTTATTATTAAAAGCAGTTGATTTAAGTGAATTTAAACAAAAAATAAAATTAATAATTATTGGACAAGGAAAATTACAGCAATCTTTACAATCTCAGGCAAAAAATCTTAATATAAATTTAAAAATTATTCCCAGCTTGCCTCATAATCAATTAATTAAATGGTATCAGAAAGCAAGTATTTTTACTTTAACTTCTAGCATTGAAGGTCAGCCTAAAGTATTATTAGAAGCTATGAGCTCTGCTTGTGCTTGCTTAACAACTTCTTTTGCTGGTAATTTGATTAAAGATAATCAAACGGGCTTAATCAGCAAAAATGCCCAAGTTTTAGCTAAAAAACTAGACAATTTATTCGTCGATTCACATTTAAGACAAAGGCTTGGCATTTCTGCCAGAGAACAAATAATTAAAAATTTTGATATTAAAAAACTGATCTTAAAAGAAATTAAATTATTAAAATCATGTTGCCAGTAATTATAATTAAACCATTAGTTTTAATAACCAGAATAATAAATCTTGTTTATTATCATTTATCCAGATTATTAGAAAAATTAGGCAAAAAACCTGCTTGGCCTCAGGAGCTAAGTCAGTATTTTAAAATTTCTGAGCAAAAAGTGATCAGTCAATATCAGGAAAAAAGACAAATTGCCGCTAAACTTTGGAATAAAAAAAATCGCAATACAGTCAGTAAAATTCAATCTTTTTACAATGAAACTGATTATTTTGTTTATCGACAAAACTATTTTAATAATCACAAAGCTTTTTTTGATATTGCTCTAGCATTATTTTTAAAATCAAAAGGAAATCTTTGTGAATATGGAGCTGGAGTAGCTCCTGCCACCAATTGGTTAATTAAAAAATTTCCTCATTGGCAATATACTTTAGCAGATCTTAATTCTCCTACATTAAAGTTTATTCGCTGGCGATTTAAAGAAAGAACCAATGTTGATTTTGCTATTGTTGCCTCAAAGTTACCTCTTAAAAAAAAGTATGATGTTATTATTTGCAAGCAAGTACTTGAGCATGTTCCAAATCCTTTAAAAGTAATTAAACATTTTATTAAACATTTAAACTCAAATGGATGGTTATTTCTAGATTTTATTTATGAACCAGGAGAAGAAAATTTGCCTAGCTCAGCTAAACAAAGAAAAAAAGTTTTACAATATTTAAAAGAACGCTTGCAAGCAATATCAATTATTGATCCAGATAATCCAGCAGAAGGTTATGGTTTATATAAAATTCGATAAATATCAAAAGCGCGGGGCATATCATTGGCAACAAATAGCTAATAATATTTTTACCTTTAATGCCTATGTTTCTGCTCGTTATCAACAAGTACTGAAAGTTATTCCTAAAGATAAATCTTTAAAAATATTAGATATTGGCTGTGGCGACGGTGTTTTATCTTGGAAACTTTTTAATCAAACTAAGTCAAAAATAACTGGTGTTGATACCGATGAACACAGTTTAAAATTTGCAAGAAAAGAAATTCAAAAACGTAATGCTAGGGCAAATTTTATTAAAGCTAATGCCCATAAGCTACCTTTTAAAAATAACAGCTTTGATGTTATTATTGCCACTGAAATTATAGAACATTTAGAAAAACCTCAAATAATGCTAAGAGAAATAAAACGAGTTTTAAAACCTAAAGGTCAAGTTATTATCACCACTCCTATAAAATTATCTGAAACTCCTCAAGATAAAATGCATGTTAAGGAATATACCTCTCTTGAGTTAAAAAACCTGCTTAATAAATATTTTGATAAAGTAACTATAAAAACTTCACATCCAGTCTGGTTAAAAAACCTCTATACTTTCACTTTAGTTAAAATTGGTAAATACCACTTAGATCTATTTAGATGGTTAATTAACTTAATTGTTTTGATTATTAAAATAAATCCATTTAATTTAAAATTAGGAAAATCATCTCAACAAATAGCCATTTGCCAAAATAAAAAGGTTTTAAAATGATGGGTAGCAATATTTTAGTTCAGATATTAAGCAGTTTAGCAGGCAGTATAATTACTTTTTTTACCTTGTCTTTATCAGCTCGTTTATTTGGCCCTAGTATTTTAGGCAATTTGGCTTTTGTAATGAGTTTATTTGGTTTAATTTTTGCTTTTTCAGATTTAGGTTTTTCTAGAGCGCATGTTCATTTTACTGCTAGTCTAAAAAAACCTAGTAAAACATTAGGAACATTTATAAGAATTAAGATAGTTTTATTAAGTTTGACAGGTTTATTAGCAACAATGCTGGGGCTAGCTAAAACTAGTAGTTTTAAAGGACTTTTTATTTTAATGTTAATTTATCAAATTAGTTCTCGTCTAGCCGAAGCAGCCTTAATTACTTTTGAAGGATTACAAGCTTCAATTCCTCAAAACACTATTAGATTAACTTCCAAGGCTTTTCGCTTATTAGCAGTCATTGTTTTGGGATATAGATTAAAAAATAATTTTGGCTACAGTCTTACCTTTTTAGCCGAAAGCCTTAGCCTTGTCATTCTATCCTTTATTATCATTCGTCGCTTCAAACCTTTAAAGTATTCAAAAATCTTGGCTCAAAAATATCTTAAATACAGTCTGCCATTTTTTGCCATCTTCCCCTTGTCTTACTTCCTAGATCACGGAGTAGTAGTTATCTTAAAAAATCTCTCCACCACCACTCAAGTAGGTTATTTTTCAGCTAGTCAAAATCTAGCCGGTTTTGCAAAGTCTCTTGTTGGTTCGGTGATGATTTTTTTCTTTCCCCAAATCTCCAAACTTTTTTCCAAAAAAGACCATCAGTCAATCCAGAAATATTTAAACCTGACTTTAAAATATTTATTGTTGCTGATGACTCCTTTTTTAATGCTCTTGTTTTTACTCCGCCGGGAAATAATCAGCCTGATTTTAGGGGCCCAATTTTCCCAAGCTGTACCGGTTTTTAGTTTGTTTTTACTAGGCACTTATTTATTAATGATTCTGGCTCCTTACGACCAAGTCTTGTTTGCCACCCAAAACCATCAACCATTAATCTATGCCAATCTAATCAGCCTGATCATAGCTCTTACCAGCAGTTATTTCTTGGTGCCTATCTTAGATAGCCAAGGAGCAGTCTTAAGTATAATTTTTGCCTGGATTATCAACGGTATTTGGCATTTATGGTTGATTAAAAAAAGACTTAAGATGACTATTATGCCTCAGATATTTAAATTTATTATTCCTGCCTTATTATTGTTAATACTATCAGAGATGATCATGAATTTTTACAATCTCACTTTAGTTATTAAGCTTTTAATTACCTTAATAAGCTTATCTTTATATCTAGTATTTCTTTACAGTTTTAAAGTCTTTAATAAAAAGGATATTAACTACTTTATTAATCTAATTCCTTTTGCTAGAAAATAGACATATATTCAAATTGCTATTAGTTATTCCTCTTGCAGTTGCGATTATTTTAGGATTAATCTAACTGAAATTATTAAGGTCTTTTTCTGTTATACTAGTAAAAATTAGGTATAATTTAATCAAAATGAAGCAGGATTTTATTTCTCTAGCTAAACCAGAATTTAGTCAGTTAGAAAGAAAATTAGTCAATCAATGCTTGAATACAGGCTGGATTTCTTCTGTTGGTAATTTTGTTGACAAATTTGCTAAAGATTTTAGCAAAACAGTAAATGTAAAGTATGTTTTGCCGGTTGCTAATGGTACTGCTGCTCTTCATTTAGCTTTAATTGCTCTAGATATAAAATCTGGAGATGAAGTAATTGTTCCTGCATTAACTTTTATTGCTTCAGCTAATACTGTTACCTATGTTGGAGCTAAGCCTATTTTTATAGACATTGAATCAGAAACTTTTAATTTAGACATTAAACAATTAGAGAGAAAAATTACTCCTAAAACTAAAGCAATCATAACCGTTGATTTATATGGTCATCCGGTTGATTTTGATACCATTAAAAAAATTGCCAAAAAACATAATTTGAAAATAATTAGTGATTCAGCTGAGTCTTTAGGTTCTAAATACAAAGGAGAACCAGTTGCTGGTCAGGCAGACATTAGTATTTTTAGCTTTTTTGGCAATAAAATTATTACTACAGGAGAAGGTGGAGTAGTAGCTACTAATAGCAAAAAACTTTATGAAATATGTAAACTTTATCGTGATCAGGGTAAACAATCGGAAATTCATGCTTATTTTCACCCAGTTATTGGCTATAACTATGCCATGACTAATCTTCAGGCAGCAGTAGGCATTGGTCAGCTTAAAAAACTTTCTCAGTATGTTAAACAAAAAAGAGCCATTACCTCAGCTTATAAAAAATATCTAGTTAATGTTCCCGGTATTAGTTTTCAGCAGGAAGCTGATTATGCTAAATCAAACTGGTGGATGTTTTCTATTCTAGTTAATGAAAAATTATTCGGTCACACCCGCGACCAGTTAATTAAATTTTTAGGCAAAAAAAACATCGAAACCCGTCCATTTTTCTATCCCTTGCCAGCTTTGCCTCCATATAAAAAATATAATAAAATGTCAGACTTTCCCATTACTAAAAAAATAGCTGACATGGGAATGAATTTACCAACTTTTGCTTCTTTGAAAAAATCAGAAATTGAATATATTTGTCAAGTAATTATTTCTGCCCAGCAGCCTTAATAATTCTAATCACTTTATCAGCCTGTTTTTTAGTTAAATTGGAAGCAGAGGGTATATACATTCCTAATTCGCTTAATCTTTCACTTACAGGAAATCTTTTATTTTTATTTTCTTGATAATAATATGGCTGTAAGTGCATTGGCACAAAATATGTTCTGGTTTCTACTCCATGCTCAGCCATAAATTGTCTTAATTGATCCCTGGTCATTTCAAATTCAGGCAACACTTCAAAACCAAACATCCAAAAAATATTTTTTGCCCATTTAGCGGTTCTGGGAAACTTTAATCCCGGCACTTTAGCTAAATGTTTCATATAATAATTAGCGTTTTTAATTCTAGCCTGAACTAATTTTTTATAATTTTCTGTTTGGGCTAAACCTACAGCAGCAGTTAAATTTGTCATTCTAAAGTTATATCCCAATCGTTTGTGCCAAAAATGCCGCTCAGTTGAAAAAGCTACATCTTTTAAATTTCTAGCTAAATCAGCAAACTTTTTATTATTAGTAGTTATCATACCTCCTTCACCAGTGGTGATCACTTTATTAGCATAAAAAGAATAACAAGAAGCTAAATCTCGTCCACCAATCGGTTTTTTTTTATATTCACTGCCATGAGCTTCAGCTGCATCATAAATAATAGGAATTTTATACTTTTTGCCAATTCTTTCAATTTCATCCATATTTACCGGATGTCCATAAATATGGACAGGTAAGATTGCCTTAGTTTTTTTAGTAATTGCTTTTTCAGTTTGTTCTACATTTATTTGATAGTATTCATCGCAATCTACAAATACAGGTTTGGCTCCCATATATGAAACAGCAAAAGCAGTTGAAATCATAGTATATGTAGGCATAATTACTTCATTTCCTGGTTTTAAACCTAAAGTGGCAAATGCCAAATGTAAGGCAGAAGTGCCTGAATTTACTGCCACTGCGTATTTAGCTCCGACTTTTTTGGCAAATAAATTCTCAAATTTTTCTAAAAAATCTCCTCTACTGCTTATCCAGGTAGAATTTAAAGCTAGAGTTACATATTTAACTGTTTTTTTACTCAAGGTTGGTTCGCAAACTGGAATAATTGTATTTGATTTTTTAGGCCTAGCTTTCTTTCCCATCACTTTATCAACTTGTTCCCCTTTTAATTTAGGCTCTGGACCAGGAATTGATTTTTTTCTTTTTCCCAGCTCAGTTAATTTGTAATTGTGAGCTTTTTGCATAAACTAGCCATATAATATCATATTGGTGTAAAATTAACCCTGATTATGGAAAGACAAGAATTTCATGCTATGCGTCAACTTGAAGATCATTATTGGTGGTTTGTTATCAAAAGAAGCTTTATTAAAAACACTCTTAAGCTTATTAAATTTCCAAAAAAATCTAAAATTCTCGATATTGGTTGTGGCACTGGAAAAAACTTAGAAATGCTTTCTAATTATGGCAGCACTTATGGCATAGACCCCTCTAATTTAGCTATTAAGTATTGTCGTCAACGTGGTTTAAGTAATTTAAAAAAAGGTTCTATTAATGCACTGCCTTATAATTCTCAATCATTTGACTTAGTTACCCTTCTGGATGTTTTATATCATAAAAACATTAAAAATGACCATCAAGCTTTAAAAGAGATTTATCGAGTCTTAAAACCAGAGGGTTATCTATTAATTACTGACATGGCTCATCAGTTTCTTTATGGCCCTCATGATATTAGCATGCATGCCCGTCAAAGATATTCTAAAAAAGAATTAATCAGCAGAGTAAATCAAGCTGGCTTTAAAGTTAAAAAATCATCATATTATTTTTTAACCACTTTCCCAATATTAATTATTAATCGATTTATAAAAAAAATAATTTATAAAAATAAATCCTCATCTAATGTTAGGCTTATTCCTTTGCTGTTTAATCAGTTGCTTATTTTTATTTACCGATTAGAAATAGAGATTTATAAATATTTCTCTTTGCCCACAGGTAGCTCAATAATTATTTTAGCTCAAAAATGATTTCTATTATTCTCCCCACTTATAACGAAGTTAACAATATTAAGCCTTTAATCAATAAAATCATTACGGCTCTAGCCGGACACAAACTAGAGATAATTGTGGTTGATGACGATTCTCCTGATAAAACTTGGCAAGTTGTAAAAAATATGCAGAAAAAATATCCTCAAGTTAAATTATTCCGTCGGATTAATCAGATAGGTCTCACTAGTGCTTTTAACTATGGCATAAAAAAAAGCCAAGGACAAATTATTGGTTGGATGGATACTGATCTTTCTCACCCTCCGGAACTATTAAAAAATATGATTAAGTTTCTCCCACAATATGATGTTGTTATTACTTCACGATACTTACCGGGAGGCAAAGATAAAAGAAGAAATCGACTAGCTGTTATTTTAAGTTATATTTTACATTTGCTCGCCAAACTATCATTAGGGGGATATATAACTGACTATACTAGCGGCTACATCCTTGCCAAAAAAAAGCTTTTCAAAAACTTTACCCTAAAAGGTGATTATGGTGAGTATTTTATTGACATGATTTATAAATTTGATCAAAGCAATTTTAAAATTAAAGAAATTCCTTATATTTGTAAACCCAGAACTCAAGGGGAGTCTAAAACTGCCACCAATATTTTTGGTTTTATTAAGCGCGGACGAAAATACTTATATGTTATATTTCAACTATGGCTAAAAAAACTATTTTCATAATAGTTCTGCTACTTGGATTGGGATTTATGATCCACAATCTTTATTATTATCCGGTTAATGCCGGTTATGATGCAGGGCTTCATATAAATTATACAAAAATTATTAGTTATCAATGGCGCTTTCCGGACTTATTAGAGACCAGAGAAGGTTATAATCCGCCATTTTTTTATATTCTCAGTGGCTTAGTTACTAGATTATCAAGTTTTGTTACAGGTAATGATTTTTTAACTGCTCTAAAAAACTGGCAATACTTAAGCATTATTTTTTCTTCTGCCATTTTATTTTTCTGGTGGCAGATTATTAAAAGTCTTCAGCCGAAAAATAAATTGTTTCAATCGGTCTTTTTGATACTTTTATTTTCCCTTCCGGTTTTTCATAAAACCATAGTTATGTATAACCTTGAGCTATTTTCCGCCTTTACTATTACTATAGCTTTTTGGTATTTTATCCTTCATTTTCAATTAAAACCTGATTTAAAAAAAACCATAATATTAGCACTTCTAACCAATATTGCTTTACTGACTCGTATGTCAGCCATGGTTTTATTGCCAACTTTTATCATTGGCTTTATTGGCTTAAAGTTGACTAAAATAATAAACTGGCAACAAACAATTAAGTTTTTAACAGTTTTTCTGATGATTGTATTTATAGGAACAAGTTGGTTTTATCTTGGTAGGCGCAATCAGGATATTTATGGTGTCGGTGAGGGCGTCTTATCAGATAAACCCTTTTTTCAGCGTCAATCATTGGTTTTTTATACAGAAATTCCTTTTAAATTAATGATGAGTTATCCAATTAGATTTTCTAAACACACTCCACTTAATCGTCTTATTCCTATTTATTACAGCGAATTTTGGGGGGACTGGTGGAATTATTACTCTCAAAGAAGATTTAATATTACTGTTCAAGCTCGTAAAAAAGATCATTATATAACAACAGAAGAAAGGGTTAAAAACCTAGCTCTGCAAAATCGTATTAATTTTCTACCCACCTTATTAATAATAACTGGTTTTGGCTATTTAATCGTTAAAGTCATTAAAAAAACTTTTAAAAAACCAGGCGAAAAATGGTTAACAGAGGTTTTATTTGTAAGTCTCACTGTTTTTACTCTATTGGGTTGGTTATACATGATAACTGAATATCCTACCTGGAAAGGTGATAGTATAAAAGCTTCTTATATGTTGTCCATCTTGCCGGTTTTTATTTACGGCTTAGTTCTATTTTTATTTAAAAAAGTTAAACCCAAAAAAATTATTTTTATTCCCACTATCATTTATCTTGGTTTATCTACAATTATTAACCTAATTTGGAATTGGTATTAAATGTCTAAATTAACAAAGAATCGAATTTTTTTAACAATAGGGATAATTTTAAGTATTTTTTTCCTCATTCATAATCTTGTCTCTTATCCTAGCAGTCGTGGTTATGTTTATAGTTTGCATGTAAAATATGCTGAAGTTATTAGCCATGAATGGCGTCTGCCTACTTTCGAAGAAACACAAAAGGTCTATGATCCACCGCTCTTTTTTATACTTAGTGGCTTATTTACGCGATTGACCAGTCAGATTTCAGGCGAAGATTTTACTTCTGCTATTAAATATTGGAGATATTTTTCTATTTTATTTCCAATATTTAGTTTTTATTTTTGGTACAAGATTATTAAAAAACTTATGCCTAAAAATAGACAATTTCATTTATTTTTTATAATAATTTTATTTTCCCTTCCTGTTCTTCATAAAACTTTAGTTATGTATACAATAGAGCCTTTTTTATTTTTTACTACAAGTTTAACTCTTTGGTATTTTATTTTTAAATTTCAACTAAAACCTAATATTAAAACAGCTTTTATTCTTTCATGTTTAGTTACCATTTCCTTATTAACTCGAGTTTCAGCAATAGCATTATTATGCGCTATAATCTTTGGAATATTAGGATTAGCCTGGATACGTCAAATTAGTTGGAAGCAATTAATTAAATTCTTAACCATTTTTTTACTAACAGTTTTTCTGGGAGCTGGCTGGTTTTATGGCCGAGAATCAAAAGATTATAACGATAGAATTAGCATTATGATGAATAGAAACAAAGACCCTGCTTCTGTTGGCATTAACAAGAAGTTAGATTTTCTCACAGAGATTCCATTCCATCTAATGATGACCCATCCTATTAGAAGACCAGTTTGGTTGAATCGTTTAATTCCGATTTATTATAGTGAATTTTGGGGTGATTTTTGGAATTTTTATATTCAAAAACGATTTAATATCAGTTTTGAAGCTCGACAAGCTAACAGACTCATCACCACTCCAAAAAGAGTTGCCAGTCTAGCTTTACAAAATCAAGTTAATCTAATATCTACTTTTCTAATGATTGTTGGATTTATATATTTGACAATTAGAACAATAAAAAAATCCATAAAAAAACCAGATTTTCGTTGGGTAATTGAAACTATGCTTCTGGTTGTTTTCATTGTCACTTGGTTGGGGTTTCTATACTCAATTACCTATCATGGTGCTCCTAAAGGGGATTCTATCAAAGCTACTTACATGCTTTTTATTTTACCAATTTTTGTATACATGCTTATTCTTTTCTTATTCGAAGTAGTCAAAAAAGCTAAATATATATTTTTACCCTTAATTTTATGGCTAGCTTTGGCCACTGGAGTAAATCTTTGGTGGAGCTGGTATTAATCTATGAAAAAAGTATCTATTATTCTTCCCACCTACTGTGAATCCGGCAATATTGATAAACTGATTAAAGCCCTAATTAAGGAAGTTAAATCTAAAGTTTACCAGCTGGAAATAATTGTAGTTGATGATGATAGTCCGGACGGCACTGCTCAAGTGACCCAACAATTGATTAACCAAAAACTTCCTGTTAAGCTTTTTGTCAGAAAAAACACCAGGGGACTAGCCACGGCTATTCTCTACGGATTTAAACGATCCTCGGGAGATATTATCGTAATTATGGACACAGATTTTAATCATCAACCACAAGACATTCCTCGACTTTTGAAGCCAATTATTAAAAACAAAGCTGACTTAGTTATTGGTTCTCGCTATATCAAAGGCGGCGGTATGCACAGAAGTGAAACCGGCACCATTCAGTTTTTATTAAGTAAATACGGTAGCTTAGCAGTCAGTCAAGTTCTGCTTCAATTACCGGTCAAAGAATCTTTGTCAGGCTTTTTGGCTTTTGATAAAAAAATTTTAAAAAACCTAAATCTCAAGCAAATCTTTAAAGGTTATGGTGAATACTGTATCCGCCTTTTATACTATGTTCATCAACAAGGCTTTTCTTTAACTGAGATTCCGGTTGTTTACGGCAAACGCCGATACGGTCAAAGCAAAAGCAGGATTTTCAGGATGATGATTGATTATTTTTTTACAGCCTTAAGATTGCGAATAAATGATATTATATTCACAAAAGCTTAATTTATGACATTAACAAATAAAAAAACTAAAATTTTAGACAAACAACTTGAAAAGTTACCAAAAAAAGTTATCTTTTGTAAACGTTGTGTTGTCTCTAATCAGCGACCCAGAATAAAGATTGACAAAGAGGGTATTTGTAGTGCCTGTCGATATCATGACGAAAAAAATAATCTTATTGATTGGAAAAAAAGAGAAGCAAAATTGGTTGAACTTTTAGATAAACATCGCTCGAAGGACGGTAGTTTTGATGTTGTGGTGCCTTCAAGCGGAGGTAAAGACAGTGCAATTGTTTCTCATCAATTAAAGCATCGTTATAATATGCATCCTTTAACTGTAACTTGGGCGCCTTTTATGTATACAGATATAGGTTGGAAAAACTACGTTAATTTTGTTGAATCTGGTTTTGATAATATACTCTCTTATCCCAACGGCAAACTACATCGCAAGCTATCCAGAGTTGCCTTTGAGTTAAAGGGTGATGCTTGGGAGCCTTTTACTTTTGGTCAAAAAGCCTATGCTTTTCACATTGCTCTAAAATTTAATATCCCTTTAATTTTTTATGGTGAAAATGGAGAAGTTGAGTATGGGGGATCAAGTAAAAATAAAAACAAGCCATTTGAATCTATAAAAGATTGGGAAGAGCTCTATTTTAAAGGTGCAGGAGTTGATGCTTTAGTAAAAGCTGGCTTGGATATGGGTGTATTTAAAAAAGACGAAATTAAATCTAAAACATTTGAACTCTATAGAACTCCTCCATTGGAAAAAATTGATAAACTCGGTGCTCAAATGCACTGGTTTTCTTATTATCATAAATGGATACCTCAGGAAAACTTTTATTACGCCACTAAACATACCAATTTTGAGGCCAATCCTGACGGACGATCTGAGGGTACTTATACTAAGTACTCTAGTATAGATGATAAAACTGATGGCTTTCATTTTTACCTGGGGTATATAAAATTTGGTTTAGGTCGAGCATCAAGAGACGCTCAGATGGAAGTAAGAAGTAAGCATATTACTAGGGAAGAAGCAGTGTCTTTAGTGCGTCGATACGATAGAGAATTTCCTCAGAAGTATTTTAATGAGTTTTTAGAATATCTTGACATAACCAAAGAACATTTCTGGAAAGTTTTAGATAAATACAGAGCGCCTCATCTTTGGAAAAAAATTAAGGGCAAATGGAAGCTAAAGTACATTGTTTCATAGTTTTACAAAATTTTTGTAGATTTTTATACCTTCAGAACTGCTTTTTTCTGGATGAAACTGAGTGCCATAGATATTCTTATATTCAATTACACTGCAAAAATTATCTCCACCGTAATTAGTGGTAGCTGCTATCGCTTCTGAATTTGTAGGCTTAGCCACAAACGAATGTACAAAGTAAAAAAACTCTCTATCTGCAATATTTCTAAGTAGTTTACTGTTTTTTTGTTTTTTTATTTGATTCCAGCCAATTTGAGGCAATTTTCCTTGAGTATTCATTTTTTCTACTTTTCCTGGTATTAATCCCAAGCCTTCGTGCTTACCAAACTCAAGTCCCACCTCCATCATTAATTGCATGCCTAAACAAATTCCCAAAATGGGTTTACCTTTATTAGTTTCTTCTCTTATAATTTTAATTAAACCTCTTTTAGCTAATCCTTTCATGCCATCTCCAAAAGCTCCCACCCCAGGTAAAACCAACTTATCTGCTTTTCTCAAGTCTTTTGTTTTATTAGTTAGCTTATAATCAACTTTAACTGCCCTTAAAGCTCTTTCCACGCTAAATAAATTACCCAAACCATACTCAATCAAAGCAATTTTCATAATCTCACTCTCACTCCATTTTTATTTAAATATTTTTTTATTTCTTTAATGTTAGTTTTATTAAAATGAAGCATAGAAGCTATTGCTAAAGCATCAGCTTGACCATTAATAACTGCTTTAACAAAATCTTCTAATCGGCCGGCTCCACCGCTAGCTATAACAGGGACATTAACAGCTCCAGCTATCTGTTTTAACAACTTTATATCATAACCTTTATTAGTGCCATCTTGATGAATAAAAGTAAGTAAAATTTCGCCAGCACCCAGTTTTATTACTTTTTTCGCCCATGAAACCGGCTCTAGATCGGTAGGAGTTCTACCTGAATCAGTATAAACTTCATAACTACCGTCAATTTTTTTTTGTACCTCAATCAAAGCAACCATGCACTGAGAGCCAAACTTTTTTGCCACTTGGCTAATAAGCTTAGGCTGGTTAACAATTCCTGTGTTTATCGCTACTTTATCCGCTCCTGCTCTTAAAAATATTTTAGCATCTTCAATAGATCTAATTCCTCCCCCGACTGTCAGGGGAATATAAATCTGATTGGCTGTTCTTTTGATGATTTTAATCCAATTGTCTCTTTTGTATAAGCTAGCAACTAGGTCTATGTAAATCAATTCATCAGCTCCATTTTTAGCATATTTCAAAGCTGCCACTTCAGGTTTACCAACAATTCTTAAACCATCTAAATGAACACCCTTAATTAGGTTTTCGTTTTTAACTTCTAGCTTAGGAATAATTCTAACTGTTTTCATAAATAAGCTATAATCATACTATGAAGCATATTTTAATTATTACTGAAGACATTGTCAAAATCCAGACATTGTCTGGTTTTTTAGGAGGGCTATTTAGATCTATTTATATCACTTGGCTTAAACTAAGACTCAAACTAACAATCATTCTTCTTAAACCATTTTTTAAACTTACAGTTATTACTTCCGACGCTTTTGATCTTAATCATCATAATACTCATTATTATGGTAATAAACTGGCCCAACTTGATTATGCTGCTAATCGACGCAGACATTTAGATATTACTAATCGTCTTTTAAAAGACTTGAGAAAAAATTTATTCAAAAATCGCTTAGCCATTCACTTAACTTATGACTATTTTATTTACGCTCACTTGTATCAAAATTTAATCAAACAACTTAAACCGGATTTTATTGTAACTTTAAGCTCTAGTTATCATGAACAAATTGCTCGTTTTCTAGCCAAAAAACTTACAATTAAAACCATAAAATTACACTGGTTGACTTTCATCTGGCTTAACCACCGGCTTAAAAAATTCTTTCTCAAGCGACAATATCGTAAAAAAATTCACCAATTTCTATCTCATGCAAAAGTTCCAACACCATCTTTTAAAACACTTCAATCAGCTACTCTTCTTAGCATTGATTTTTTTCGTCATCTTAAAACTCAAGCTCCGATTTATCAAACGCTTGATAAACATAACCACAATCCGTGGTTGGTTACCGATATTACTAATCTTGATCAAGCTTTAAACAATTTAAAACTAACTTCAGCTAATCACATTTTTTTAGCTAGTTTTTTACCAACGGACTTTAAAGTCCATCCAGTTAGCTTGCCTAAAAAATTAAACCTAGTCACTAATCTTAGTGACTTTTTATACAATCTTGGATTAAAAGTTGCTACTCCAATGATTAATTATGGTCAAACATTAAGTCAGCTTTATATGGTTTCTGCTGAAAATTTATTTAAACTAACTCAGCCTAAAGCAGTGGTAGTGGTGTCTGACTTAAGATTTTGCGAACTGGCTTTAACTTCAATTGCTCAAATCACCCAGACACGATCATTATTAGTTTCACCTAATACTTTATTGGCCTTGGATAAACTCAATTCCTATAACACCACAGACACTATTGCTGTTGTAGGTAAATTTATCAAAGATCAATTAATTAATTTAGGTTTAGACTCAAATAGAATTAAAATCATTGGTGATCCTCGAACTGAAAATTATCAACAGTTAGTTTCACATCTTGATTCTCAATCGATTTTTCATACGTTAGGTATAAAATCTAATCAAAACATTGCTCTTTTGATCTCATTTCCACCAACCTCTATGATTCCCAAACCTGAAAAAAAAGCCTTTTTTAAACTAGCTTCACAAGCAGTTGCAAATAACCCAGATACGGTTTTAGTTATAAAGCCTCATCCAAGTGAAAAAAGATATAAGGTTTTAGAAGATCTTAAAAAATGGGGAATTACTAATACAATTGTTACTGATAATAACAAGATTGAATTAGTGGATTTACTTTATGTTTGTTCAGTTGTTTTTCAAACTTGGTCTATGACTATCTTTGAAGCCACCATGATGAATCGGCCGGTGATTTCCATTAACCCTTTTAAAAAAGACTATGGTTTTTTTCTGCCCATTCTTAAATCCAACGTCGCCATTGAAGTTAACACTCAGACTCAGCTAAACCATTGGCTAAAAATCTTTTTAGATCTCAATCATCCTCAAACCAAAAAACAGCTCCGCAAAGCAAAGCAAGCCTGCGCTGATTTTATTAAACCCACTACTAACAAGCCTGCTACTTACCAGATTCTCAAGTTACTTAAGTTCCTCAGCTAACGGTTCATAAAAAGTTATTCTATCTGGCCAAATATCATTTCTAATTGTTTTAATTTTAAAGTCACTTGTTAATCTTTTTTCTATAAATTTAGCTACTGGAACACCTTCAGAACTTTGGTTTAACAACTTGATTTTATTATCTCCTATTACTACCAAATCAGTTTCGTCAAACCACTGATCAAGCATTTCAAGATTCCAATACCCTAAACTTCTAACAGTTTTTGTCTGATTAGAATTTTTATAAAAGTTAATATGGTTAATTAAAGGATAATAAGTAACTTTACCAACCAAATAAAAAACAGTTGGTTCATTAAGCCAGATGATTTTATCATAATTTTCAACCAGAGGCTTAAGTCTTTCAGCCGATTGATTAATCTCCAGCAGCCATGGCTTTTCCAAAGAGGAAGTACCGCAAAACCTGATTCCCACAATCATTAATGGTAAAAACAAAATATAACCAAGAAATAGTTTTTTCTTTGAAGTTAGTTTTAAAAGTTTATTAAGCCAAAAACCCAATAGTACAGCCCATAACGGCGCCACATAACTTGAGTAGCTGATAATCGCCTTGGGAGACAGTTTGAAGGCTGAGTAAGCATGAGCCAAAGTATTCACCAGGGTTATACCTAAAAGAATCAACACAAACCCTTTTTGCCTGATATTTTGAAACCATTTGACTTTTTTATTTTTCCACCACAACCAAAGACCCACCAACACTGCTGCCGCCCAAGCATGGAAAATTATTCCCCAGTAGACAATAGCTCTAAATCTTAACATCCAATCATTAATAAACTCCTCTTTCCAATCAAGACTTAAGACCTCTTTTTCAACCGAGCTCACCAGCAAAAACTGACCTACTCCGGGAAAGTTTTTTAGTACCTTAATTGTTCCCGGCCACCCCGGCAGCATAAACAATCCCACGGTCACTAATGCCACCATCCACTGCCAAATTAACTGTTTCAAATTGTTTCTCAATTTCCAAGTAATTAAAAGCAAATAAATAATTAAAGTAAACAGAAAGTTTTCTCTTACTACAAAAGCCAAACTAAACCAAACTGTTGCCCAGGATAAACTGACTAAGTTTTCTTTTACCCAACCATCATAAAAATATAAAAACCCCAAAATCAACGTTAAGGCTGATAACGACTGGGGGAGAACTTGAGAATAATATGGCGCGATCACCGGTACTAAACCCATAAGCATCAAAGTTATTACTGCCCCTTTTTTTCCGGAAAGTTTTAGACTCAAACGATAACTTGAATAAAACAATACTAGTCCCACCAACCAAGATTGAACTCTACCCACCAGCAGGTTAGGCCCGAACAGCTTTTGTCCTAAGCCGTACCATAAAAATCCTCCTGGCATATGCTGGTAAGGAAAATTTTTAGTGGTGTAGTAACCTACTTGACCGGTAGTCAGCAGCCAGCCTTTGATTAGATACTTAGCCTCATCAATAAAGCTGATATTAAAAATAATTCCATAAATCCCCATCATCAGCCAGATTAATGATGTTAAGCCAATCAGCCAATTTATTTTTTTCATACTCTGCTGGTTAAACCGCCATCAATTATAATATTAGCTCCAGTTACATAGCTAGATAGATCTGAAGCTAGATATAATAAAGTTCCGCTAATTTCATTTTTTTCTGCCATTCTTCCCATTGGAACATTTTTTGAATAAGCTTTAACAAAATCTTCAGATTGATTGTCAAAAATTCCACCAGGAGTAACACAATTAACTCTAATTCCTTTATTAGCCCAATAATTGGCTAAATATTTAGTTAAACTGATTATTCCGCCTTTTGAAGCTGCATAAGCTGCTGGTAAACCCATTTTTTTACCAGCATAGTCAGCTTGTTTATAAATACTAAAATCAGGCCCTGCTAAACCATAAATAGAAGCAATATTAATAATAGAGCCTTTACCTTGATCAGTCATAATTTTTCCAACGACTTTACTGCATAACCATGTACCGGTTAAATTAACTTTCAAAATATATTCCCAATCTTCAAGTTTTTGTTCTTCAACAGAAACAGCAGCGTTTTTTACTTGTTTTCCGGTAGCTCCTGCATTATTTACCAATACATCAATCCGATAATGTTTTTTAATCACTTTATCTACTGTTTCCTTAACAGATTGGGGTTCAGTTACATCCATTTCAAAATCTCCGCCTTTAATATCAGTAATCACTACTTTTGCTCCTACTGCTTCAAAAGCTTTTTTATGCTCTGGTCCCTGAATTCCCATACCTCCGGTAATCAATACTATTTTGTTTTCTAAATTAAAAATCGACTTTGACATAACCCTCCTTTAATAAAAATTCTGCATATTTAAAATCTAGTTCACTATCAATATGACTAGATTGTTCATGAGACATTATTACTGCTCTTGTTTTATCAGTAAAAATTTTCCCTTTCATTAATACATCTTTTTTAACAACATAAACACTTGCATTTAATCGATATACCTTTGGTGCATCCTGTCTTCGATGCAATGGTTTATGCGGTTTTATTATTGGATGCTTAAAATAGTCATTCTTAATTTCTCCTACTATATAGTAAGGATTATGATCTTCTTCACATACTGTTACTACAGAATCAGTATTTGCTGTTTTAAATTTTTCTAAACAAGCTTTAATATCGCTTATTCTGCGGAATGGGGAAGTTGGATCTAAAAGAACCACTGTATCAACCTGAGCACCTTGTTTTTCAATCTTTTCTACTGCATGCTGTAAGACTGGAATCATGGCTGTATCATTCTGAGCCAGCTTTTCTGGCCTTTTAATCGTGTCCGCCCCGTAAAATTCAGCTAGATTTCGGTATTTAGCACTATCACTGCTCACTACTACTTTATCTATCTGCTTGTAAGCTTTAGCCGCTTTAATCGACCAAGCTATTAATGGCCTGCCATTAAGTGGTTTAATATTTTTATCTTTAATTGACTTAGATCCGCTTCTGGCGGGAATTATTCCTAAAATCATAAACTTATAGTTCTACCTTGTTTGCTTGATTGTTTTGCTGCTTCTATAATTTTTAACACATGTTTAGCCTCTTGACCAGTCACTAACGGCTTGTTTTTACCCTCAATAGCAGAAATAAAGTTTTCAATTTCTTTAACATACATTTCATTACTATCCCAACCGTCAGCTCTTATGGCAGCATAATTCCATGAAATATTGCCGTTTTCCCCAATAATCTCCAGATTTCTTTTATATTCTCTTGAAATATAGTCAAGATGAATTTTAGCCATCACTCCTGACTCAAACTTTACCTCTAGTTCAGCCAGACCTTCAGTTTCTATTTCTAGTTCAGGTACCATTTTAAGTTCAGCTTTAACGGTTTTAGCTTTACCAAAAAACCAAACTGCATAATCAATCTCATGCGATAAATCTAATAGCACTCCACCACCCAAGCTCTTTTTAGCACTATAACTTTGCCTATAATCTTCATTAGGATGCCAGTTAGGTAAATAACTACCTGCTTCAATCTTAGCTGACTTCACTTTACCAATAGCTTGTTGGTTCAATTTTTGTTTAATTTTTATCAAACCAGATTCAAACCTCAAATTATATCCTACCATCAACACCAGTTTTTTCTTTTTAACTATTTTGAATAACTCATCAAGATTTTTTAAATTATGGGAAATAGGTTTTTCAATCAATAAATGACATCCAGTCTTAGCCGCCACCATCGCTGTTGCTACATGTAAAGAAGTTGGATTGCAGATAATCACCCCGTCTGGTTGGTGGGTCTCAAGAATCTTTTTTAAATCATCATCACGGCGGCAGGGGATTACTTCATGTCTTAAAAATAAAAGATTTTTTTTATGTCTTTTACCAATTGAACCCAGGCCTACAATAATAAACTTCATTTATCCTAATTCAATAGAATCTAATAATTTTCTTACCTCTTTTTTATTTAAAAGTTTTTTTGGCTTAACTCCTTCGCTGGGTACGAACTTTCCTCCTAAATTTTTATAATACTTGTAGCTTTTTTTGACACTAACCTCATCACCATCAGGATACTCAATTGATACAGGTAAAACATACATATCTTTCAATTCTAATACCTGCTCAGCTTCAGTTCTGGTAACAATTTTTTCATAAAGTTTTTCACCTGGTCTCTTGCCAACCTCTTTGATGGAATTTTTTTTATTACCAAATTTGTTAATTAATGCTTCAGCTAAATCAATGATTTTTAAAGCAGGCATTTTAAAAATAAATATTTCACCACCTTGGGCTATGGCAGTAGCCTTAAGAATTAATTTGACTGCCTCTTCAATGGTCATGAAATATCTCACCATTCTTTTATCAGTTACTGTTACTGCTGTGTTTTTTTTAATTTGTTCTATAAAAATCGGTATGACTGAACCAGATGAATTCAATACATTGCCAAATCTAACATTGGCAAATACAGTTTTAGTTCTGCCTTTAAAATAATCAGCTCCAACAGTTAATCTTTCTGCTAAGAGTTTACTAGCACCCATAGTACTAGTAGGATTAGCTGCTTTATCACTGGAAACATTGATGAAAATTTTAACTTTATTTTCTAAAGCCCCCTGTAGCATATTTTGAGTTCCAATCACATTAGTTTTTACTGACTCAAACGGATTATATTCATTTAAAGGTACATGTTTTAAGGCAGCCGCATGAAATACAATATCAACTCCTTTTAATGCAGTCATTATCCTGTCTTTATCTCTAACATCTCCTAAAAGAAATCTTAACTTAGTTTCTCCTGAATATTTTCTAGAAGCTTCAAAAAGACCAATTTCACTATGATCAAATATTCTTATTTGCTTAGGAGAATGATTTTTTATTAATTGTTCTACCAAAGCTGACCCAATTGAACCTGTTCCTCCAGTTACCAAAACAATTTTATTTTCTACAATTTTTACATTCATATGCTTATTTTAAAGCTTTTATTAATTTATCACAAATCAAATCTATTGTTTCTTCTTTCATACCCGTGTAAAAGGGGAGAGATAAGCTTGAAGCTGACACAATCTCACTAACAGGAAAATCTCCTTTTTTAAATCCATATTTTTTCATATACGGCTGTAAATGAATTGATGGCAAATAAGCTTTGCTGGGAATATTTTCTTTTTTTAATTTTTCAATTATTTTATCTCTATCAAATTTTTTATTAAGTCTAATTACATAAACAAACCAGCTTCTTTGATGATTTCTATCATTTACTTTCATCAAATTAATTACATCAATATTTTTTAGTCTTTGACTATACCATTTTGCTGCTTTATTACGACTCACCAGCATTTGTTCAAGTTTTTTTAACTGCATTCTGCCTAAAGCTGCACTCATTTCTGTCATTCTATAGTTATAGCCTAAATATTCATGCTTCAACCATTGCATATCAGCTCCCCGTCCTTGATTTGCCAAGCCTTTCAGTAATTGATATTGTTTTTTATCATTAGTTGTAATTATGCCTCCTTCACCAGTAGTCATTTGCTTATTAGGATAAAAAGCAAATATTGTCGGATGATCTAAACTGCCCAATTTTTTTCCTTTATATTTTCCCCCTAATGCCTCAGCTGCGTCTTCAATTATTTTCAAGTCATTTTTCTTTGCAATTTTAATAATTTCATCCCACTCAGCTGGATAGCCAAAGATGTCCACTCCTAAAATAGCTTTAGTTTTTTTAGTTATTTTTTCTTCTATTTTATTAACATCAATATTTAAAGTTTCTTCATCAATGTCTGCAAAAACAGGTTTGGCTTTTTCGTATAAAAAGCAATTAGTTGAAGCTACAAAAGAAAATGGAGAGGTAATTACTTCATCATTTTCTTTAATACCTGAAGCGATTACAGCTAAATGTAAACCAGTAGTGCCGCTGGAAACAGCCACAGCATATTTTGCTCCCACATAATCAGCCATTTCTTGCTCAAATTTTTCTGTTTCTTTGCCTAAACTTAATTGACCGCTTTTAATTACTTTACTGACGGCATTAATTTCATCTTCTGTAATATATGGCGGTCCTAAAAGAATTTTATTTTTATCAATTTTGTTGACTTTGCTTTTCATTTTTCTCTACTTTAATTTTATTTTTTTCAATGGCTTAGCTGTTACTCCAGCCACTATTGCTCCATTAGCCACATCTTTTTTTACTAAACTTTGAGCTCCAACTATTGCATTTTTTCCAATTGTCACTCCAGGTAAAATTACAGTGTGACTGCCAACCTTGGCCCCTTTTTTAATTAAGACTTTTCCAGATGTATTATCAATAGTATTTTCAGAATAAATAGCACAATGTGAACCAATTTGAACATTTTCTTCAATTATTACTCCATTTTTAGCATTAATATATGTAAAAGCACCAATATCAGTATTTTCTTTAATACTTAAATTCTCATGATACTGACACATCCAATTCCATTTAGTCATGTTTTTATCATCAAACATGGGTTTTTGCCAATTTTTAAATCTGGCCAAGAACTTATTTTTTTTATCTTTAAAAATATCAATTGTAATTCTATATTTTTCCCCTCCCTTTTTAAAATAACTTGCCTCTTTAATATCATTAGTTGTTAAAGCTCTTAAACGGTCAATTAACTCTTTAGCTTTAAACTTCTCTTCTAGTTTAATTTCTTGAATTGTTACCAAATCTTTCTTTTTGTGCAATGTTCCTCTCTTTAACTGTTTTTTTCTTTTATGGGTAAAAGATGCTAGGTCGGGCCACGCTTTTTTAAAAACTTTAAGTTCTAAATTTAATATGCGTTGATACAAACTATTAGCCGTATCATCAGGCAAAACTTTCATTTTTTCTTGATAAACTATGTCGCCTGTATCAAGACTTTTTTCCATAAAATGTAAAGTTGCCCCACATGGAACTTTTCCAATGATTGTCCAACTTGGAGTATGCCAGCCTCGATTAAAAGGTAAATAAGCCGGATGTAAATTTAATGCCCCATGATCGAAAATTTCAAGAACATTTTCAGGATAAATATAAGGGAAGTGAACAGAAATTAAATAATCCAGATTTAGCCTTTTTAATATTTGTACTCCCTTTTTAGTCTTAAAACTATTTCCTTTTAAAATATGTTTAGCATCTAGATAATTACAAAGTTTTTTCAGCTCCTCAGAATGCGAGGCTTGATTGCTTTCTGGTAATAAAAGCACCATTGGTTTTACTTTTTGATTAAGTAAATACTTTAGTATTTCTACTGATATTAACCGATCTCCGGCAAAAGCAATTCTCATATAATTTTTTTTATTAATTTAATAACTTTTTCTGTTGTTTCTCCATCTCCATAAGGATTTTTAATTTTTTCTGTTTTCATTCCTAAAGCTTTTCTAATTGCTTTTTCAATTGCCTTACTTTTATATCCAACATCAATTACATTTTTAGCTTTTTCTCTATTTTTTTGTCTTGGGCCGATATTAACTACTGCCAAATTTAAACTAGGTGATTCTATTAAGCCGGCTGAACTATTGCCAACTAAAACTCTAGCCTGAGTTAATAACTTTAAAAACTTTTCTCTTTTAATATGTTTAAAAGTTTCAATTAACTTAGGATATTTATCAGCATATTGTTCAATTATTTTAATTATTTTTCTGCCTCCGGCATCAGCATTAGGATAAATAATCTTTATTTTTAATTTAAATTCTACAACTGCTTCTAAAGTTGCTTTTATTTGCTTATCAGCTTTTTTTTCGTCTTCATCAGCATGTTGCAATACTACAATTAAATCTTTTTTATCTGCTGGCTTTATCTCTTTTATTTCATCTAAACCCGGTGCTCCCATAACTTTCACTTTTTTCTTATTAGCTCCCATTTTAATTAATTTTTTCCTTGATTTTTTGGTAGCTGGCAAATGCCAATCAGTTAACTGGGAAATTGCATTTCTGGCCTTGTCGTCAATAGTGGTAGTTTTTTCACCTCCATGAAGATGGATTATTGGAATAGCTAAATATGCTGCTGCTGTTGCCATGGCTAACTGTTCACCTCTATCTCCTAAAACTATTATTGCATCAGGCTTAAGCTCAATCAAAGCCTCTGTTATTCCTGTAGTACATTTGCCTACAAATCTAGCCATTGATTCTCTATTATCTTTTTCAAATACAGCTTCTATAATTTTAGTTATCTTAAAATCTTTATCTACCTCTGTAATTGTATAGCCAAACTCATCTATTAAATGCACGCCGGTAGCCAAAAGTTGTAATTCAAGTTTTTTATCTGTTTTAATGCCTTGCAGAATTTTCTTCATCAATCCAAAATCAGCCCTAGTGCCGGTTAAATAAGCAATTTTCTTCATGATGGTATTTTACCATCAAAAATCACCTTTTTTCAGTTGTGTATCTGCCTTAATATCTTTTTTTGCCTTTTTCCCTAAAATATTCCAATATTCTCTTGGATGTAAACCGCCTTTAGATGGCCGTTTAATAGTCAACATATCTTCAGTAATTTTAACTCCAGCTGGAATATCCTTAGTAGAAATTACTGTTTTTCTAGCCATTTCAGCAATTATTAATTCACTTTCAAGCGGTTCTTTAATACCTGTCCCCATAAGAATTTCAACATTTGGAATCTGAGATATAATTTTCTTTCTTTCTTTCAAGCTCAGTGATTGAATTCTATGAATTTCTGCTACCATTTTTTTCAGCTCATCAGGTTCAGCTGAATTTTTCTGATCAGGTCCTGCTAGATTTCTATCTAATGTAAAATGTTTTTCTATTACTGTCGCTCCTAGAGCAGCTGCCAGAATAGACGCGTTTATATTAATAGTATGATCTGAAAAGCCAATTGGATAATCAGGGAAGTTTTTTTGAATATCAAGCATTCCTGCTACATTTGCTTCTTCCGGAGGGCAGGGATAATTAGTGGTACACTGCAGAATAATAATTTTTCTATTTCCGGTTTTTTCAATTATTTCTACAGCTTCTTTAATTTCTTTAATATTAGCCATGCCGGTTGATAGAATAATCGGCTTACCTGTATTACCTAAAAATTTTAAAAATGGAAGATTAACTAAGTCTCCTGAGCCCACCTTCCAATACTTAACTAAAGGTTGTAAAAACTTAACTGAATCAATATGCCCATGAGGAGTAGAGAAAAACTCTATTTTATTTTTTTTACACTCCTTAATTAGTCTAGGATAATGCTTTTCTTTTAGCTCTAAAGACCTTAGCATTTTCCACTGGTTGTCTTCACCCACGTTAGCTTTTTGATAAGCTGCTGTTGGACTTGCTTTAGTAGTTAGCTGTTCTGCTTTAAAAGTTTGGAATTTTATTGCATCTGCCAGCTCTGGCTGCTGCTTTAATTAACTTTTCAGCTAAATCAATATCTCCATTATGGTTTACTCCTGCTTCTGCGATGATAAAAGTTGTCCGTTTTAACATTTTTATATCCTTTCAAAAACCCTTACAACTGTAGCATAACTCGCACTATAGGAATTACTAAAAACAAACGGCCCAAAATCTTTTAATTTTCTATCAAAAGTTTTTATTAGTTTATAATTATCCTTTACTCCAAAAAACTCCTGAAAGCCTGGATCCCAATAGCCTCTTCTTTCAACTACTAAATAATCAGGCCGATTATTATTACTCCTCCACCAGGGAAATAAATATTGTTTATCAATCCCAAACTCTTCACGAGCCCTATATGAAATCAAATCGTATTTATCATAGTCAAGCGGCACATAAGGAGCGTAAAACTCAGGATATAAATAAGTGCCAATAGAAGAATTTTCAGGAAAATTATCATTAACAAATTTGACTGTTTCTAGTCTGATATCTTTGCCATTATAAAAATCCAACATACTTAAACCCAAAAAGAAATTGGTCGTAAAAATTAATATTAGTACCGTTACTGTAATTCCCAAAAGGAAAAAAGACTTTTTCTTTAAATAATTAAATAATCTTTTAATTACAATATAGAAGAGTAAAATATAAGTTGCTAAAAGTGGATATAAGTATCTAATAGCACAACCAGCAGTTGAACAAGATATTAATAGATATAAATAAAACCAGGCAGCTACAACTCTTTCTTTTTTATTCATTTTCTTAAAATAAATTAAAGATAAAATAGTAATAGTGATTAAAACTACAACTCCAAGACTGCCGCCTGCTAAATATCTTAAACTACTAAAAACACCATGCCAATTAATATTAGTTGTTAACCTATCTCCACTCGCAATTTGCCAAAGTCTTAAAAATTCCAAAGAATTGAAAAAAGTTGCTGGATAAGCAATAACAAAAGTTATTAAAAAAGAAATTATTATTAAAACAATCTCTTTTTTCTTTTCTAAAATCTTTTTCAAGTTAAATCTAAACTGAAGTAAAAAAGACGACCAAACTATAAAAAATGATAATCCTCCATTAAGTCGAGATGTCATTGCTAGAGCAGAAAAACCGGCAGCGACTAAGAGATATTTTAATTTCTTCCCATTTTTTTCCAACCATAAAAGAGAACAATAAAGACATAATAAAATAAATAAATTCATTAAAGCATTGGCTTTTGATTGAATGGAAATCAACACATCTGCTGAATTAAAAGCAATATAAATCAAGGCTAACCAGATATATAAGGATTTAGCTTTTAATAATTTAAGCAATTTATAAATCAATATTAGACAAAGAAAACTGGCAATAAGTGAAATAATTCTTCCCGATAAAGTCATTTGCATAACTTTAAGTACTTCAATTACAGCAGGGCTTTTTCCCAGAAAATCTTTTCTGGTTAATAACACCATTGGCGCATAAATTAGAAAAGCTAAAGCTCGACCTAAAAAAGTATAAGTAAAAGTATTTGTCCAGTGCAATAAATGAATTGGATTTCTAGTATGCAAAAAAACGATAAGTTTTTTAAAATTACCAAGTATCATCGCTTCATCACCAAAATACGGCACTTTATGGTAAATATTACTACCGTCAGGTAAACCATAATAAATATCATTTAATCGAAAAAGAAAAGCAATAAAGGGGATAAGAAAAATTATTAATTTTTTCCACTCAAATCTTATTTTACTTTGCATATAGCTTTAAATTCATTTTATACCATTCAATCGATTTTTTTAGACCTTGTTTAAGATTATATTTTGGCTTCCAGTTTAAAAGTTTTTTAGCCTTTTTTATATCAGCCACCCAAAAGTCAGTATCCCATTTTCTCGGTTTATAAGCGCCAATTTTAACTTTTACTTTATTGCCGATTAATTGAATAATTTTTTCAGCAGTTTCTTTAATCAAATATTGCTTGCCTGAGCCAATATTAATTATCTCCCCTCCAAGATTATTTTTTAATCCAACTAGCAAAAACGCTCTTGTTAAATCTTTAACATATAAAAAATCTCTTACCTGCTTGCCCGGTACAAGTTTAATAGTTTTATTTTTTAAACAAGAAGTAATTATTGTTGGTATAAATCTGCTTGGCTCTTCCCAATCGCCATAAATAGAAAATGGTCTTAAAGTTACAATTGGCTTATTAAATTCTTTACTAAATACTTGGCAAAAATGTGTTGCAGTTGCTTTGCTTACAGCATAAAAAGAAGTCGGTTCCAGCAAGTCAGTTTCTTTCACTGGCTTATTTTTATAGCCATATTCTGAAGATGTTCCAGTATTAACAAAACTTTGATAATTCAAATGATTTAAAGCTTCTAGCAAATTAACAGTACCTTGAATATTAGTTTTTATTATCTGATTAATATCAGTTTGAAATGGATAGCAACCATAAGCCGCTAAATGAAATATTATTTGTGGCTTAATTTTTCTAACTGCTTGCTCAACTTTCTTTTTTTTATTTAAATCAACCTGATAAACTTTTACTTTATTAATAACATCTGATAACCTCCATGGTTTAGTGCTTGATCTTAAAAATAAATTAACTTTTGCCTGATAATTAATTAATTCTCTGACTAAATTAGCTCCTAAAAATCCGCCACCGCCAGTCACCAGCACTTTTTTATTTTTATAATCACTTAATTTCATTTATTACTTGTCCTTTTAACTAGACCAAGTCTCCAGATATAGTACATCCACCAGCCAACAATAACAGTGAAGTCTAATTTAAGCAAATGTTGTATTCCTCTTGAGATTAAATAAACAGTCTTTATTAGGAGATAAAAAGAAGGATAAGGTTTTTGTTTCTCCTGATAACCTCGGACGGATTTCAATAACTTGTTAAAAATAAATTTTGGTGGTTTAAAAGCTCCTAAAAGATAAAAGAGAAGATTATCCATAGTTTTCCTAGTATCTAAATAAGAAGAATTTTTATGCCGAATATCAATTTCCGGATGACGTTTAAAATATTCCCATAATTTAGTTTTTGAAAAGACACGAAGGGAGAATATTGTTAAAGTGTAAGGTCTTTCTAAACCATAAATGAATTTAAGACTATTAATAATATCTTCTCTGGTTTCGAAAGGATTATCACTAATAATATCATAAGATGGAGGAATCATTTTATATTTTTTAGCAGCCCTGGCAAGAATTTTAACCGATTTTTTAATTTTTGGTAGTGGCGTTGGTCGGTTATAAAAAGAAAGTGTTTTTTCGCTACCGGATTGAATCCCCATTCTTCCTCTGTTCATACCTGCTTTGGCTAGAATATCAACTTTTTCCTTAGTGATAATGTTAGGATGTAATCCAAATACAACAAAAGGCAGGTTAATTCTTTTCTTGTATATTTTGGAAAATTTTCTTATATCTTTAAATGGTATGGCAATAAAATTATCATCATAAAAAGCAATCGTGGTAATGTAAGGATGTATCTTTAAGGCATTTTCAATTTCATCAATCAGGTATTCTGCTGGGGCATATCTTATTTTTCGGTAGTTACTATCAAAACTGATAAAAGCATCATTAGCACAGTAAGCGCATGAATAAGGACAACCTAAAGACCAGACAGTTCGATAAGTCAGTCCGTGATATTCAATATAATCAAATTTTGTAAAATCACGAAATTTCCTCTGATGTAAGTCATAAATTTGACAATCAAGATTAATATATAAATAGGGAAATGAACCTAAAAGTTGAGAATTATTAAGAGGAAGATTTTTATTTTTCTTTACCCCCCTTTTCGTTTTAAACCACATGCTTGGTGTTGAAAAATAATCTCTTCCCCTACAAAAAGCTTGATAGAAAATTTTGAAAGGTAGTTCGCCTTCACCGGTGCAGATTGCATCTACATATTTAATCGCCTCATTTGGATGGATTATTGGATGAACACCGCCCCATAAAAGGAAGGTCTCAGGATTTTCCTTTTTAATAGCTTTAGCAATTCTTTCAACATAAGAAGCTGAACTGGTCATTGAAGAAAAGCAAACTAAATCTGATCTGGCTAGATATTTTGCAACAATTTTGACGTCTTTGTTATCAAAATCGATTTTTTTAGTTGGGAAAACATGTGATAGTACTGCATATAAATTATCAACAGGAATAAAATAGATATCTGTCTCTGGATTTAATTTTCTAGCTAAAGCCGCAATTTTGCGAAAGCCTAAAGCTGTAATACCTGATTCAACAGAAACAAATTTTACTTCCAGTTTTTTTCTATAATCACTTAATTTCATTTTTCCAATTAACAAATTTATTTCCAAATCTCCAATCAATCATATTCTTCAAAAATTCAAAAACAATAGTTGGCTTGACAGTTGATGTTCCTCCGGCTCTATTAAAATTTTCCATCGGAATTCTCACGATCTTCCATTTCAAATACCTAGCTTTAATTAAAAGCTCTGTGTCTAAAAACGAATCCTTAGCTAAAAGGTCCAGCTTTTTTAAATTAACTTTCTTAAAACAGGTTGGACTGGCATTTATGTCCCAGACTTTTAAAAAAAACAAAATATTAGCCAATAAATTAAAGTTTATAGAAACATTTTTTCTAAAAACACTCTCTCTTGAAGTTCTGAAAACTTTAACCAAATCAACTTTTGATTTTTGCATAGCTTTAATAACTTTTGGAAACACTGATTCATCGCACTGTCCGTCTGATGGCATATAGCAAATATTCTTACCCTTTGTTCGACTGAGTCCATAAACCACTGCCTGTCCATAGCCTGGCTTTGATACCACCACTTTAATTCTTTTGTTTTTCCTAGCCAAATTTTTTAGTACTTCCAAAGTGTTGTCTGTTGACCCGTTTTCCACCATTACTAATTCATAATCAATTTTTGTTTTTTCTAAAGTTTTTACAATTTTTTCTACTACTGATGCAATAATATCAGCATGATTTTGCACCGGCAAAACAAGGGAAAATTCACAACTCATAGTCATATTCTATACTATTAATTAAATTCATGCGATATAATCTAAGCTATGAAATCTAAAATGAGTCAACTTAAAAGTAAAGCTAATCTTATCCGTCAGGATATATTAAAAATATCTTATAATGGCAATGTTGGTCATATTGGCTCTGCTCTTTCTATAGTTGACATTTTAACTGTCTTATATTTCTCAATTGCCAAAGTTTATCCTCAGAAACCAAATCATCCTGATCGTGATCGTATTATTTTAAGCAAAGGCCATAGCTGTGCCGCTCTTTATTCTATTCTTTATCGCAAAGGCTTTTTTTCCAAAGAATTTCTTTACACTTATCATAAAAATAACACTCAATTAGCCGCTCATCCTGAAATTCATATTCCTGGTATTGATGCCGGCACTGGATCACTTGGTCATGGTCTTTCTTTAGCTGCGGGCATAGCTTTAGCAGGAAAAATAAATAAAGCTAAATATAGAGTTTTTGCTGCTTTAAGCGACGGAGAATGTGATGAAGGTTCAACTTGGGAAGCAGCTTTAGTAGCCGCTCACCACGAGTTAAATAATTTAACCGCTATTATTGACTATAATAAAATTCAGGCTTTTGGCAGAACTAATAATGTAACTAATTTAGAACCTTTTAAGGAAAAATGGCAATCTTTTGGTTGGCAAACAATAGAAATTGATGGTCATAATCATAAACAATTACAAACAGCTTTAAGTAAAAAATCAACTAATAAACCAACAATAATCATTGCCAATACAATTTTAGGCAAGGGCATTTCATTTATGGAAGATGATTTAGAATGGCATTACTGGAATCTCTCAGACGAGCAATTTGAAAAAGCATTAGAAGAATTAAAGAAAAATTTATGAGAATAGCTTTTATTAAAACAATTGAAAATTTGGCAGAGAAAAATAAAAATATAACGCTCTTAACAGGGGATTTAGGCTTTACTGTCTTTGAGAATTTTCAAAAAAAATTTCCCAACAGATTTTTTAATCTAGGAGTAGCTGAATCAAATATGATGGCCATGGCTGCTGGCATGGCTCTATGCGGTCAAATTCCTATTGTTTATTCTATTGCTACTTTTGCCAGTTTACGCCCATATGAGTTTATTAGAAATGACATTTGTTATCAAAATGCCAATGTAAAAATTATTGGCGTTGGTGGTGGTTTCGGTTATGGTTTAGCCGGTATTTCTCACATTAATATTGAAGACCTAGCCATTATGCGTTTTTTACCCAATTTAGTTATTCTTTGTCCGGCAGATCCTATTGAGGCAGAAATTCTCACAAAACAAGCCATAAAACATAAAGGTCCGGTTTATTTACGCTTAGGCAAAACTAATGAACCAAAACTTCATAGTTCTCGGCCAAATTTAAAAATTAGTAAGGGTTTTATTATGCAGCCAGGTAAAGAAGTAGCTATTTTTACTACCGGTGGAATTTTAGACAATGTTCTTCAGGCAAGCAAAATTCTTAAAACAAAAAATATTATTCCTACTATTGTTAATTTTCACACAATTAAACCGCTTGATATAAATTTAATAAAAAAATTAAGCAAACAACACAAATATATTTTTACTGTTGAAGAACATTCAGTAACTGGTGGTTTAGGTAGTGCTGTTGCTGAAGTTTTATCAGAATCAGATTTAAAAGTAAAATTTAAACGCTTAGGAGTAAGCAGAAATAATCTTAAAATTGTCGGCGATCAGAGTTTTTTAAGAAATCGTTATGGGCTTTCTGCTCAAAAAATTTCCTCAACTATTAAAAAAATGATCCTTAAATGAAAAAATTATTTTGTGCAATCTGTGGTCCAAAAGCTGATAAAAAACTTTTATATCAAAGAAACTTTGAACTGAATCAAATTAATAAAAAAGTTTTTTCAGCCAGAAGATTGCCTGATAGGCTTCATTGCAAAACCGTTCAATGTCAAAATTGCGGTTTAGTTTTTGCTGACTCCATTCTTAAAACTAATCAGTTGGCTAAATTATACAAAGCCAGTCTTCTTACCTATCAAAATCAAACTCCAGATTTATCTAAAACCTATAGACATTATTTAAAAAAATTAGAGAAATTTAAAGTTAAAAAAAATAAATTATTAGAGATTGGTTGTGCTAATGGATTTTTCTTTTTAGAAGCTAAAAAGCAAGGCTATAAACAAGTCTGGGGAGTAGAGCCTAGTTTAGATGCTTTTAATAAAGCTCCAAAGCAAATTCAAAAAAGAATAAAAAATACTATGTTCAGTAAAAAATTATTTAAAAAAAATTATTTTGATGTTATATGTTTTTTCCAGACCTTTGACCATATTTTTAATCCTAATCTATTTTTAAAAGATTGTTATCATTTATTAAAACCAGGCGGGTTAATATTAGCTATTAATCATAATGTTAATTCTCTTCAGTCAAAAATTTTAAAAGATAAATCTCCTATAATTGATATTGAGCACCCTTACTTATATAGTCAAAAAACCATGAGATCAATCTTTGAGAAAAATAAATTTCAAGTTTTAAAAACAAGCTCAACTTTTAATATTTATTCACTTCACTACATAATTCACTTATTGCCTTTGCCTTTAAAATTTAAAAGCACTATTTTTAGTTTTGTTAAAAGTCTGAATCTGGATAATATTAAATTAAAACTTAAGCTTGGCAACTTAATATTAATTGCCAGAAAATAAGATAAGTGTAAAAATACAATTTATGAAAATAATAGTTAAAAAAATTTTAAAAAATGCATTTTATCCATTGATAATCTTATTAAGCGTGCTATTTGCTTTCATGGTTAGAAACCCATTCTATTTAAATAGTACTCCTATTACAACTATTACTTCCAGACATAATTGGCAAAATTTCTCCGCCTACAAAGATAAAAAAATATTTGCTCATCAAAAATTAAAAGCAGAATTTAAGGCATCAAACAATCGTTTAGGAATAATTGAAGTAGAATTTAATATTTCTGCCAAATGGCCTTTTATTGCAAGTGATTTTGATTCTGTGATATTTAGAATCAAGGAGAAGGGGACAGGGGGTTGGTATTATGAAAATACACTCAATAATATCCGTACTTCGAATGCCTTTCATGCTTTTGGTTTCCCAGTAATCAAAAATTCTAAGAATAAAATTTATGAGATTGAAATTGAATCAGTTGCCGGGGCCGACAATAACGCTTTTTCTTTAAGCTCTAAAGACGCTTTTTTCTTAAGCAAGTATAGTTTTCCACGAAACTACCTGCAACAAGATAAGAAGAGAATAGTTAACTTTCTATTTAGAAAAACTCTTTCTTTTTTTGCCTCTCTTGCGTCTGTTCCTTTAGCAAATTATTTATTTATTTTATTTTTTAGTTTTTCATTTTCAATAATTCAAAGATTAACTAAAATTAAAAATCAGAAAAGAAAAATTAATGAAGCTCAAAAAATATTTATAAATTTTTCCAATAACCTCTGGCTTTTAATAATAGGAATTATAATCACTCTGATTTTTTATAAAAATTCAGAAGCACTAGAGTGGTCAATGTATCAAGCATCAGCAATAGGAATTGTCTTAGTTGCTTTTATTTTTGGATATTTTTTAAAAAATAAAGTTTCTGTAGTACTTTTCAGAAAATTATTAAATTTTTATACAATTTCATTTGCATCTTTTGTTTTATTTCTTTCATTAAATAAAAGCATAATGCCTAGACATTTATTTTTTCTACTCTTAGCATTTTTACCTTTATTGCATAACATTCGTTTTAAAAATTTAAAATCTATTTTTCCTGCTTCTGCCATATTAATCAACGCCATAGGAATAATATCTGTTTTAGCATATTTTGATGCTACTTTTTCAAAATTTTCTTTAATTAAGCTTTGTTTAATTATTTTTATCACTATAGTTTTATTTTTTGTATTACAATCACGACTTAAGTTTATTAAAACAAGATTAAAAATTCCCCTTTGGATATTATTAATAATTTCTTTGCCAATAATATTTTATATTACTCAGAAACCTATTGATTATCATCATTATTCTTTTTACATTGGACCAGCCTTAGACATCATTAAGGGAAAAAGCCTTTTTGGCGATACTCCTTCACAGTATGGCTATTTATCTATTCATTTTCTTTCTTTCATTCTCAATCTGATCGGCACCTCTTTGGCTAAATTTAATTTAATAAACATACTATTGTTTGTTTTTTATTATTTTATTGCCAGTCTGATTTTATTCAAGCTGATTAAGAATAAGTTTTTAGCCACAATTTCTTCAGTAGTTTTTATCACCCTGCAGACTATTTTTTCATATTATAGTGAGTCTCTCTATCCATCTACTGGCCCGATGCGTTTTGGCCTAGGCTTATTGACACTTTGGGTGCTTATCTCTTTCTCTCAAAAAACAAGTTTTATTTTAGGTTCAATTTTTACCAGTATTGCTCTTTTTTGGTCAATAGAAACAGCTGTATATATAGTTCCTGCATGGTTAGCAGCTTGTTTAATATTTAGCTACAACTCAACCAATTCATTCAAAGAATTTCTTAAATCTTCGATTCGCAAACTATCCTTTCTTGGTATTACTACAGCCTCCATTTTTTCTTTAGTTGTCTTAAAAGAATATTCCATTCAGCATATTTTCCCAAGAATATCTGACTATTTTGAATTTGCAATAACCTTTAAAAGTGGTTATGGCTCTATATTAATTTCTGCATATGGTAATTATTATCCAATAGTTCTAATTATGATTTTTGGGGTTGTTGCCATTGCTTGCATCTTAACTAGTAAAATCAAGACAAAACTATTGCCTTTACTTGTCTTTATCGCCATTCATAACATTGCTATCTTCAGTTATTTTATCAGTCGGTCCCATGAAAATAATATTGTTAATATAACGGGATTTTATATTTTGCAACTTGTCATTATTTTAAATATATTTATCAAAGTTTTTAAAATTAATTTCGATCAATTGAAAAAAACCATTATCTTGCCAATAATATTATTTTTAGTTTTATTTGCCTTTAGATTATCTAATCAAATAACCAAATTAGATAATTTTATGCAAGATAGCTATAAACAAAACATGACTGATTGGTTTAATCTAAAACCTGTTAAGCCAGTCTTAATAACTGCTTTAGAAAAACATAATCTTAAAAATAATCCCATTGTTTTGTTAAGCTTAAATCAGGATACTAGATTACTTGTAGAGTCAAATCTTAAAAATGAATTACCATTAAATCCTGCTATCATGACCTATAACCTTAAATCTAGCTGGAGAGTCAAATATATTAATCCGTCCTTAATTAAACTTCAAAAAGGCACGGTTGTAATAGTTGATAAAGAAATGTCTCAAAGTTTTTTACAACCGGTTTTAGAAGATATTCAAAACACTTACAATTTTAAAAGAATCGGCATCATTGATATAGGACATCTGAATATCTATCAAATTATATCTGTCAAAAAGATTTAAACTAAAGCAGTTTAAACAATTTATAGTCTTGATTTTGCCAGATTAACTGCCAATTACTAAATTCCCCAGGATTAACCTGAGCCCATTTTTCCTCATTAGGCCCCCAAAGCCAATAATCAATCCGATATTTTTGCCTCCAAGTTTCTAACCGATCAACTTTTATTGTTTGATATTTATCTATGATTGTTTCTAAATGTTCAACAGGAACAGAACAGTTATAATAATCATTTGCAATAAATCTTCGAAAATATATATAATGTCCACCGCAGTCATCAAAATCAAACCTTTTTTTTAATCTTAATTTTTTATTCTTTTCATTTAATCTAAACATATATTTTATTCTATCTTTTGGGACATTTAATTTTTTATAAACCAACAAAAATCTTTCCAAAGCTTCCTGACTCGGTGTTAGGCTTTGAGGCGCCCGGGGAATAAAACTATTGTTATGAGTATAAATTGGGAGGTACAAATTATTAACTAAACTGGTTGTCAGTACCACACTATCTTTCTGAGTGTTTTGATTTAACCACTCAAATGCCTCAAGCCTTTCTGGTTCTAAGTGGAATAAATATGCATGATTTTTAAAATATCTCTGATGAATTCTGGCTTGATAACCTAAAAGCAATAAACAAGCTGCTATACTAAAGTAAAGATAATTTTTCTTTAACTGCCTAATCAGCAATCCTAACCCAAAAATAATAGTTAATGGATGAACGACTCTTCCCATCCAATGCCCAATCATATCATCAATACTTAAATCCAATCCCAGCACAATTACTACTAAGATCAGGCCGGTTAAATAAAACCACTGGAAAAATCTTGCCAGTTTGTTATTTTTAGCCATTACTCGACTAACCACGAGCATAATCAGCATTAGCCCAATGTCTTTTCTATAGCCTAGTATAGGCAGGTAGTTTGAGTTAGCTATAAAAGAATCACTTAAGGGTAGTTGGCGGAATATCCATAAATTAATCAAATAGGGCAAAGCTAATATTATTGCCCCAGTTAATGCCCAAGCTAAACCTTTAAACAAAACCCAGTTTTTTTTCCAACCTGCCTCCAACATAATCAGCAGTAACCAGCCCAAAGCATAAGTCCAAAAAAATAAATAACTATAAAACAGCAACCCCAGACTTATCCCAAGAGCTAGTTTTATTTTAAGGTTTAAAGATTTTTTTTGGCTTAAGCCCTGCCATAAAAAAATCAAAAATAATACAAAAAAGAAAAAACTAATCTGCGGATGAAAACTGCGAATAAAACGAGAATAAGCACCGGTATTTAAAGAGCTGATGATATTTTTAATCACCGAAGGTAAATAAGGCATCCAACTCAAATAATGTTCCCAAAACATAACTATTAGAGCCACTACTGGGGCTAAAAAAAACTTTTTGGTTAGCAGGTAAATAAAATAACTTAAACTAAGAAACACCATCGGGGGCCAAATAAAATCAGCTAGTATAAACCCTTCAGTTACTCTTCCACTTAACTTAGATAGTCCGGCCATTATCATTGCTGGCAATGTTTCTCCCACAAAAGGAGAGGCAGTATTTTTATATTCAAAAATAAATGGATCACTCAATTTCCAATGTCCATCAAGTATTTCTCGAACTTTAGGGGCATAAGAAATCGCCTCATCAAAAGTAACACTAGAAGAATCTTGATTTAACACTAATGGTGAATAGTTAATTTTTTCTTCCCAGCGAGGTATCATAAAATGATAAAACCCAAAAACAAGACTAATTAATCCAGCTAAAAATATCCACCAGCCTATTAATAAAAATTTCAGTTTTCTTGCCATAATAATGGTAAAATTATACCACTTTTTTAAAATGGAATTTTTTTTAATAAAAAGTATATAATACTTCAATGGTTAATTATTACAAACAAAACTACGACGAAATCCTTAAATACGACAACACAGCAACAGAATATATAGTGTTTAAAAACTATTTTGAAAAAAACTACTTCAAATTCCTTCCCTCAAAGAAAACAGCCAGTATTCTTGAAAAATGAAAAAAAACTTCTATATATTAACTGTTTTTAGTGCCATTTTAATCATAGTTTTAATTTATTTATTTAAAACCTATAATCCTACTACCTATAATTGGAAAACCGATTTAGTCACTTATTTAACCAAGCTCACGGATATTGTATATTTTCCTCACTACTTTAAACCCCACTCTTTGTCTGTTTATGAACTAACCCTTAACCCGGATAATTATGTTGCCTTAAACCAGAATCTGCCTGATCCTAATAAAACAAATGGAATATTAAGTGATAAGTACAAACAATATGTTCCTGCTAAATTTACCTATCAGGGGGAAGAATATGATATTCAAGTTCGCTATCGGGGGTTTGACTTTGATCACTGGACTCGTCAAAAAAAATCCTGGCGAATAAAATTTAAAGATAGTCAGCCCTTTTTTAACCAAACAGCAATTAATTTAATTATTCCTGAAGACAGGGGTATGTATCTTGAAGAACTAAGTAATTATCGAGCCAAGAAGCTTGGCTTAATAGTTCCTGACAGTCAATTTGTTATTTTAAAAGTAAACGGTCAGACACAAGGAGTTTATTGGCTGGTTGAACACTGGACTCCAGCTTTCTTAGAAAAAAAACAACTGCCAGTAGGTAATTTGTACGGTGATATTGACCAAATGGTTAGTCGTGATCAGCAAAAATCTATTTATCAATCTATATCTTTTTGGAAAAAATATGTAAAAGACGAAATATATAAAGATGATAACTACGCCGAAATAAGCATGTTGCTTGATCTTTTAAATAATGCTTCTGATCAAGAGTTTTTTCGAAAACTGCCACTACTAGTTGATATTGATAATTTACTCGCATGGCAAGCCCACTCTGTTTTAATGGGTAGTGTTCATCAAGACAGCATTCATAACATTCGGTTTTACTGGCATCCGGCTCTGGGTAAATTTTATGTTTTTCCTTGGGATGTTTTAGGAGGAAGAGTTAGTTGGCCAATTGACTATCATCCATTAGTTGCCAGAGTTTTAAAAAATCCAGACTGGCTTAATCAAAGAAACCAAATTCTGACTGACTATGTTTCAAACCCTGATAACCTTCAACAAGATCTTGATTATTATGATCAACTAATTAATCAAACAAAAACAGCTATTTTTCAAGATTACCGCAAGTTTTTTTCCAATTTTGGCTATATTCAACAAACCAGTAAAACCAGACAGCAAATTATTGATCAATTTCAGCTAATCAAAAAAAGTTTAGCTGACAATTCATTGCCAAATGAAACTTCAGGTTTTAGTTTTCCCAGTCAAGAAACAACAGACATTAATCAGTCTGACAAACTGATTGTTGATGGTGAATTCAAAGATTTTGACAAGTTATTTACTCTTCAGTCTCAAACTGTTGTCTTTGGCTCAGGCATTCATTATCTTAATCAAACAATTATCGTTCAATCGGGACATGATCTGATTATTTATCCAGGTGCTACATTGATAATGGCACCAGATGTTTCTTTGGTCAGTTTTGGACAAGTCAAAGCTTTAGGTACTGCCAGTCAACCAATCACGATTACGGCTAAAAATCAAGAAAAGCCTTGGGGTGTATTTGCTGTCATTGGAAATAAGCAAGCTGACTATTATTTTAATCATTTAATTATTGAACATGGCAGTGAGGCAGTTATTAATGGTGCTTATTTTACCGGCGCCTTAGCGGTTCATCAGGCTGGTAAAGTAATAATAGAGAATTCTATATTTCGCTATAATCACGGCGATGATGGTTTAAACATAAAGTATGCAGATGTTCAGGTAAATAACTCAAAATTTTTAGAAAATGACTTTGACGGTTTTGACTTGGATTTTGGCAATGGTCAAATTAAAAATAATACTTTTATCAATAATGGCAATGACGGTTTAGATCTTGGCTCTGCCTCGCCTTTAATTCAAGATAATCTGGTTGATACTGCCGGTGACAAATGTATCTCTTTAGGCGAAACTTCCAGTCCTAAAATTACTAACAACGTTCTTAAAAACTGCAATATGGCTATTGCTGTCAAAGATTCCAGCCAGCCGGAAATTACTAAAAATCAGATTTCTGATAATCACATAGGCTTAGCTTCTTATATTAAAAAACCTATTTTCCCTCGCTTGCCATTTATTTTTAACAATAATTTACTGGAAAACAATGAGATTGATTTTGAAGAAGAAGATGCTTCATTAAGAAAAAAGAATTTATGAAACTTAAAGACTATCTTTTAATTACTGTTTTCACAATTATTAGCCCATTAATTCATGGTTATTATTTTAATGTCTTGGATAACCATCATTACCTGCCATATTTAAATAAACTATTAAATCCCGCACTTTATCTTAATGATTATTATTTTTCCCAACCTCTTAGTTTATATTTGCCTTTCAACTATTTTATTGTTTTTATTAAAAAACTTTTTAATTTAAATCTTCCCTGGACATATTTTATTATCTATTTTATCAGCCTTTGGCTGTTATATTTTGCTGTTTATTATCTAACCTATACTATATATAAAAGATCAGAAATAAGTTTTTTGGCTGTTTTTTTATTTCTTTTACCTAAATGGGCTGCCCAAATCGGACATATGACTCACCATTTTTATTTTGTCAGTCGAGATTTAAGCCTGGCAGTATCTTTAATTGCTTTAACTTTAATTATTTTAAAAAAAACATGGTTAAGTTTAATTTTTATTTTGTCAGCAACTTTTATTAATGCCTCTATTCCTATTCCTCTAGCTATTTTTTGGCTTTTGCCTTGGTTTAAAAAATTTAAAAACAAACTACCTTCATTATTAGTCTTTAATTCATCTTGGCTCAATACTTTAAAAAAAAGAGGAGCTTATAGCTTCCCTCATTTATGGAAATGGACAGGTTGGGGCAATTTAGTTTTGTTTTTATCCTTGCTAATTACATCCGAGTTTATATTAAAAGATAAAATTTTTAATAAGCATACAAAAATTATTAAACAATTCTTATTTTTGTGCTCTGGCTTATTTTTATTTCATTTTATTATTAGCGCCATAATTCCTACGCCAGTTTTAATTCAGCTTCAACTTTTACGCTCCTTAAATTATATTTTCATTCTTGCTTTAATCTCATTTTCTGCTTTAAATTACCAATTTCTTGTCAGTCAATCTAAATTATTTTATTTTTCTTCTTTAATTGCTGTCACAGCTGTTTTCCTTTGGGGAGATCATTTGACTATTTGGCATTTTTTGGGAATTTGGCTTTTGCCATTGTTAATACTCTTAAAAAAACCTCAATTAAAAAAAACAATAAATCAAAAACTATTTTTTCCTACGATTCTTATTCTTTTATTAAGTTTTGTTTTTTATAAGTTATTTATTATTAAGCCAAAAATAAACTTACCTTATTACTTCTATTACCCCAATGCTTTAATTAAAATTGATAATTTTGATGATTGGTTGGATATTCAGATTTGGGCTAAAAACAACACTTCTGAAGATAAAATTTTTTTAACACCTCTTCAACAGCAGGGTTTCCGCAGTTCTTCCCAAAGAAGTATCGTTGGTGATCGTAAAGATGGTGGTGCGGTTTTTTATTCTCGCGACTACGCCCTTGAATGGCAAAAACGCATGAATGACCTTGATGGTTACTCCGATTTTAACACCCGGCAATTTTTAGACTTATCTCAAAAATATCAGTTTGATTATCTGGTGGTTGAAAACTCTCATCAACCTTTAGGTTTTGATCTTGTTTACCAAAACCTAAAATATTTAGTCTATAAAATATGATAAAATCAACCCCATGACAAAATGCCAAGTTGCCGCCAAAAAAATTCATGAGTTTTTATCAAAATAAAAAAGTATTAGTCACCGGTGGATCAGGTTTTATTGGTTCTCACTTAGTTGAAGCCTTAGTTAGTAAAAAAGCTAAAGTTACTGTTCCTTCTCGAACTACCAGTCCCAAATTTTTAAAATCTGTTAAAGATAAAATAAAATTAGTTAAAGCCGACTTAAAAAAATCAAATACAACCAATAAACTGACTCAAAATCAAGATCTAGTTTTTCACTTAAGCGCCCTTGTTGGCGGTATTCATTACAACAGCGCTCATCCGGCCACTTTGCTTTATGAAAATCTTTTACCGACTGTTAATTTAATCGAATCAGCCAAATCTAATCAGGTCAAGCGTCTTTTGATTGTTTCTTCGGCTTGTGTTTACTCTCCTCAATGTTCCATCCCCACTCCTGAATCAGAAGGATTTAAAGATCACCCTGAGCCAACCAATTTTGGCTATGGTTGGAGCAAGCGCATTGCCGAATTACTAGCCAAAACCTACTCAGAAGAACATCAAATGAAGATTGGCATTGTCAGGCCATACAATACCTATGGTCCTCGAGACAGCTTTGATCCTAAAAAATCTCATGTTATTCCTGCTTTAGTTAAAAGGGTTTGTGATGGAGAAAATCCTTTAATTGTTTGGGGTAATGGTTCACCTACGCGCTCGTTTATTTATGTTACCGATATAGTCAAAGGTATGTTGGCCGCCTTAGAAAAGTATCCTCAGCCTGATCCAATTAACTTAGGTACCACCGAAGAAATCAGTATCAAAAATTTAAGCAAACTAATTATTAAGCTTTCAGGTAAAGACACAAAAATTAAATTTGATACTAAAAAGCCTAATGGTCAACCGCGTAGAAACTGCGATACTAAAAAAGCTAAAAAAATATTAAACTTTAAAGCTCAAGTTAAATTGGTCAAAGGCCTGCCGGAAGTCATCAATTATTATCGCACTCATGTCCAAAAAAAATCCTAAATTCACCCTGATTATTCTTACCAGCCTAATAGGATTTTTTCTTTTTGGATATTTATTTTTTCGCTTTCGTTCCTCTTTGTTTATCACCAAATTAACTGATAAGCGCTGGATTTTTGTAACTGTTAATCAATTAGCCAAAATCACTGATATTCCTTTTTCTTTTTATCAACTTTATTCTAATAAACTCCCCACTTATCAAATATTTATTAAAGGTAAAGATTTAGAAGTTTTAAAGAACTCTTTATCTCAAGTTGGTAAAAAAAATATAATAGTTGATTTTAAACAAGTACCAGCCGTATTTATTGCTGATAATGGAAAAGCCTATAAAGCAAAAACGAGATATCGCGGCAACACATCTGTTCATTGGGGTTATCCTAAAAAATCTTGGCGGATAAATTTATCAGCTAATAATCAGTTTAATGGTTTGAAAACAATTGATTTTATTATTCCTGAAGATAGGGAATTAGTTTTAGAGCATTTAGCTAATTTTCGTGCTAAAAAATTAAATCTTTTATCTCCTGACAGCTGGTTTGCTAATTTACAAATCAATCAAAAGTCTCAGGGAATTTATTATGCTACAGAAAAAATTGACGAAGATTTTATTCTAAAAAGAGGATTAACAGGAACATTATTTGCAGAAAAAGATGATGTTGATAATTGGAACTTTCCTATTTATTCATCAATCAAGCGGTGGCGTACTTATCCGGAAGATATTCACCATCCGGACTATAAATACTTAAAGCAGCTACTTGACTTAATCAACAATCCTGACGCCACCACTCAAGAATTGTTAGCCCTAGTTGATCTAGACAACTTCTTAAATTGGCAAGTTCATGGTTTATTAATGGCCAGTTTTGCTCAGGAAAAAACTGGCAATAATCGGTTATTTTACAATCATCAAATTAACAAGTTTCAATTGATACCTTGGGATACTGGTTCACGCCATGAAAGATATGAAGATTTAGATAGATTATATAATCCCTTGGCTGATAAATTATTAGCTGATCCTGATATCAGAGCAAAAAGAAATAAGAAACTTAAAGAATATATTGTTGACCCTGATAATTTAAATGAAGATTTGGAGTTTTTTGAGGATGCATTAAAGCAGATATATATACCTTTAATGCAGGATAATATGAAATTTTATGCTAATATCAAATATTTATTAGACATTAAAACTTATCGTTCATGGATGATAGAGCATTTTGATAATCTTTTACAGCAATTATGATTAAATATAATTTTCAACGCCAGGAATATAAATATCTTTTAAATTCAGACCAATATTCTCAGGTGCGTAATTATTTAATGAAAAGAGGCTTAAAACATGACTCCTTTTCACAAGCAAAATCAAATAAAAGCTATTATGTTGCCTCTCTTTACTTAGATACCTCAGATTATCAGGCTTATTGGGAAAAAAAATATGGTATTTACAGCAGAACTAAGTATCGCTTGCGCACTTATTCTCAAACAAGCAAAAAAAATACCCCAATATTTTGGGAAATAAAAAGAAAATTCGGCGATTTTCAAAAAAAAGACAGATTTCAACTGCCTTGGCAAAATACTGATTTAATGCTTAATTCTATTATTAACCTTGACCAATTATCAACAGGTTCTTCTCATCAGGAATTATTAACCAAGTATTATTCAGATTGGTTAAGGAAAAATCTTCAGCCAGTAGTAGTTATTTCTTATCAGCGGGAACCTTTTATTGACCTTTTTTATCCTAACTTTCGTTTAACTTTTGATTACCAGATTCAAGCTGCAGCTACAAATAATTTATTTTCTAAATTTAAACAATCACCAGTATTGCCGGATCAAATAATTATGGAAATCAAATTTACAGGCTTAATACCCAATTATATTTCACATCTTAATCAATACTTTAATTTTTCCCGTCAATCTTTATCAAAATATTGCTTATCATTAGAGGCATGTGATATAGTTGCCGAAGAAAATAAATAAATACATGAATCAACTTTTTTCTTTAGCTGGCACTAATCTTGATTATCCTTTGCCTACTATTATATTTAATATTCTTTTTGCCTTTTTAATTGGTTTTATTGTTGCTCATTTTTATAAAAAAACTCATAAAGGCTTATCTTATTCAGCCTCTTTTACCTTTACTTTAGTTTTATTAACTGTGGCCGGATCGATTTTAATGATGATTGTCGGCAACAGTTTAGCTCGCGCTTTCTCGTTATTTGGCGCTTTTTCTATCATTCGTTTTCGTACTGCTGTTAAAGACACTAAAGACATTGCTTTTGTTTTTATAACTTTAATTTTAGGTATGGCAGTAGGAACTAACAATTATACAATCGCTGTAATCAGCACTGCCTTATTAATGACAGGAGTTGTTTTAATGACCAAGAAGCGCTTTGGCGATATTAATTACATTGATCATCTTTTAACCTTGCATTTCCCGGCTAATCAATCAACTGACAAATTAATCAAAGTCTTCTTAAAAAATCTAACCTCTCATCAGCTGGTTAATTTAACTAGTTTTCAACAGCAAAAAGAAACAGAAATGTCTTACAATATTAAGTTAAAGCAAAATATTTCCCCGACAGATTTTCTTAACCAGTTAAAAAAAATCAAAGGAGCAGATAAAATACGCCTGGTTAACTTAAAAGCCAGTGCTTAATGAAACTATCTCAAGCCATTCTCCAAAGAAGAAGTATTAGAAGATTTTTAAATAAAAAAATTCCTGATACTCTTCTTAACCAAATCCTTATCGCCGGCACTTGGGCTCCGTCTAACTGCAATCTTCAAGACTGGGACTTTGTCTTAATTAAAAACAAACAACTAAAACAGCGTTTAGTTAAGCAAGCCGGAGTTAACTTAAGAATCACCAAAGCCCCAATTACCTTAGTAGCTTGTTATGGCAGCTTTGATCCCCAAGTTGGCATTCAATCTGTTTCTGCTGCTATTCAAAATATGCTCTTAACTGCTACTAGCTTAGGTATTGGTTCTTGCTGGATGGCTAGCTGTGGCAATCGAGATAAAGTTAAACAAATACTCAACATCCCTCAGGAAAAAAACATTGCTTCTATGGTAGTTTTTGGTTATCCTGCCTACCAGGTCAACAACCCTCCTCCTAGAAAACCAATTAAACAAGTAACTCATGCAAATAAATTTACTCATAAAGCCAAATCAACTTTTCTCCTAAACCCCGATTCTTGGACATTAAAAGAAATTAGTCGTTATCAGTACTATTACTGCCGCAAAACCGCTCTGGGTGTCCCCATGGATATTTTTAGCTCTCATGAATCTCAGTTAGTTAATCAAATGATTAAATCTTCTCATGGACAAATATTAGATTTACTTACTTACGATGCTTCTTTTATTAATCTTTATAAGCATCACACTTTTACTTTAGATTTAAACCAGCAGACTTCAGCCTATACCCAAGCTGCTGCCAAACATCATGGTAAAAAAATAAAAGCTTTAATATACAAAAATAAAATTCCTTTAAAAAAAGACTCTATTAACACAGTCACTTCTTTTTTCAACTTAGAAAGAATCCCGTCAAAATCTTATTCATTAATCTTTAATCAAGTTTATAAAACTTTAAAATCTAACGGTAAATTTGTTATGGTTTTTAGAAATTCTTCATCCCTTTATTCATTAATTTATAAACTTATTAAATTAAAGTTTGGTTCAGATACTAGAGACTCAGCTATTTACTCGTTTTTTGGACCCTACCAGCCAGTCGACTCAGCCAAAATTCTACAAAGTCTCAAAAACCAAGGTTTTAAAGTAAATCATCAAAAACTATTTTTCATTCCTCCTCAGCTGGAAAGCATTTATCAACTATATTTGCAATACAAAGTTTCTGCTGGCACCACCTTTTTAAGCCGGATTAAAAGACAAAATTCTATCTCCAAATTTCTTCATAAATTAATTGGTTTGAAAATCTTTAAATCAAGCTCTTTTGGCTCAATCAGCTTGATTGAAGCTCACAAACCTTCAGCATGAAACAGGCTTACTCCAACACTATCTTAAATCAAACCCCTCGATTATTAAGCCTGATTGATAGAAATCCTTATTCTCCCACCTACGGCTGTTTTGATCGTAGTTACTGGCACAGTCAATTAACTGACTTTCCTTCAGCCCGTTTTCAGGAAGCCTGTTTAACCTTAGCCTTGCTCTATAAATATCAGTATCCTAAAAATATTTATTATCAAAATCCTAAAATAAAACAATGGGCTGTGGCCGCGATTAAATATTGGCAAAAGATTCAATCAACCAACGGTTCTTTTAATGAATGGTATCCCAATGAACATAGTTTTGTAGCCACTTCTTTTACTCTTTACGCTGTTACTGAAACCTGTCTTTTATTAAACCTAAAATCAACCTCTTTTATTAACTCCATCAAAAAATCCGCCAACTGGCTTATCAACCAAACCGAAATCTTGGTCTCTAATCAACAGGCCGGAGCCACCATGACTCTTTACAATGTTTTTCTGTTAACCAAACAAAAAAAATATCTAAAAGCCGCTAAAACCAAGTTAATTCAATTAATTAAAATCCAGTCAGCAGAAGGTTGGTTTCCGGAATACGGAGGAGCTGACATCGGCTACTCATCAGTTCTTTTAGATTACTTAGCCAAATACTATCAAAAGTCAAAAGATAAACAAGCATTAGCTATCATCACTAAACTGCTTAATTTTCTTCAGTATTTTGTTCATCCTAATCAAACTGCTGGCGGCAGCTACGGCAGTCGCAACACTGAATACTTACTGCCTCATGGTTTAGAAATCATGGCTAAAAAAAATCAAACTGCCGCCGCTATCTCTCACTCTCTTCTTAAGCACTTAAGTCAATATCAACTCAATTTAGATGACCGATATTTATGCTATAACAGCTATGTTTTTCTTCAGGCCTACCATCATTATTCTTCTCAAAAACAATCATCTTTACCCCTCAATAAAAGTTTTGACAAATATTTTAAAACAGCAGGAATATTTATTAAATCAACTCCTAAATATTATGCCATCATTAATCTAAAAAAAGGCGGCACTATTAGGGTTTATTCAAAAAAGAATCAAAAACTAATCTTTCAAAGCTCGGGCATTATTGGTCGTTTATCAAACAATCAGATTGTTTCTAGCCAGTGGATAGATCATAATTATCAAATAAAAATAACTCAGAATAAACATAAAACTCATCTTTCAGTCACCGGGCAACTTCATCAAGTAAGTTCAGTCACTTTCTCTCCTTTAACCATGATTTTATCTCGCTTGTTTCAATTAAGTTTAGGCCGATCTCCATCAATCTCTCTTAGTCTAAAAAAATTATTAAGAAACAAACTTATCTTAAAATCTAAAACCATTCCAGTTAAATTTACTCAACAGTTCAACTTTAATAAAGCCGCTCTTCAACTAACTACCAAGCTTAAAATTCAAACCAGCCTCCAATTTAAATCATTATCTTTTAATCATCAGTTTTCTTTAATTTATGTACCCTCAACTAGATATTTTCATCCACAAGAACTGGAGTTTAAAACAAGCCGGTTAAGCAAAAATTTAATCACCAGTTTAAATCAATCAAAGCAATTATCTTTAAAACAAAACATTAAGATTTAGCTTTTCTTTTTCAATTGTTTTTTGATCATATATCCAGGCTGGCTTTTCTTATTAATTGTAGCGGCGATCTGTTCTCCTACTAAACCCATTACTCCAATTTGTACTCCCATAATCATTAGCATGATTGACAACAACAGCAATGGCCTCTGACCAATTAGTTCATTTTTAATCACTTTTAACCATGTTAAGTACAGTCCGCCTGTGAACCCAAGAGAAAAAAAGATTACCCCTAAATAGCCAAACAAATGCAAAGGCCGAAGTCTAAACTTGGTAATAAACATCACTGTAATCAAATCAAAAAACCCATGCAAAAATCTAATAACTCCATATTTAGATTTCCCATATTTACGCTTTCTATGTTTTACTGGAATTTCTGTTACTCTATACCCACTGGCTGCCACCATCACTGGAATAAATCGATGCAGTTCACCGTAAAGATTTAATTTTTTAGCCATCTCTGCCTGATAAGCTTTATAGCCACAGTTAAAATCATGCAATTCAATCTTTGAAATACGATTAGTAATAAAATTAAATATTCTTGAACTAGTATTTTTTATTAAAGAATCCTGACGTTTTTGTTTCCACCCTACTACTAAATCAAAGCCTTGATTTAGTTTAACTAGAAATTTAGCAATTTCTTTTGGGTCATCCTGCAAATCACCATCTAAAGTAATAATAGTATTTCCTTTAGCAGCTTGAAAACCGGCATGTAAAGCATCAGCTTTACCAAAATTACTCCCAAACTCTATATTTATCACGTGCTCTGGATCTTTTTTATAAATTTTTTCAATCTCCAGTTGAGTTTCATCCGTACTGCCGTCATTAACCCAGATGATCTCATAAGTTTTTTTTAACTTTCTTAAAACTAATCTTAACTCCTGATAAAGTTTGCTAATGCTTTGAGCCTCATTATAGACTGGGATTACTATAGAAATCATTCTGCATATTATATAATTTCTATATCTATTAGTCACAGGTGAATTATTATGTCTCAAATTTATCTATCAATTATTATTCCTATTTATAATTCTCACAGCACCATAGATAGGGTATTAAAAGCAATTTTTCAATCTGATTTAAAGATTAATTTTGAAATTTTGTTGGTTGATGACGGCAGCAAAGATATTAAAAAAATTAATAGAATTCTGTCAGATTTTCCTAAAAATAAGCTAAAACTTTTAAAACAAAAACATCTTGGACCAGCAGCTGCTAGAAATCTCGGTGCTAAAAAGGCCAAAGGAGATATTGTTGTTTTTTTAGATTCAGATGTTGTTTTAGAGCCTGATTGCCTATCTGGAATTATTAATAATTTTAAAAAGGATAAGAAGCTGGTTGCTCTTAATGGTGTTTATTCTCAAAAACCAGCCAATCCGTCATTTTTTACTTGGTATCTATCTCTTTTTAAATATTATCAATGGGTTAAATCAAGCAAAAAAGACTATACTGGTTTTTCTACGAAATTAGCAGCTATAAAAAAAACAATTTTCCTCAAACTAGGCGGCTTTGATTGTCGATATAAAGACGCTTTAGTTGAAGATTATGAGTTTGGCTATCGCTTAAGAAAGAAATATAAAGTTTTAGTTGATAATCAAGTTTGTGGAGCTCATTTCCACCCCAATTTTGAACAATGTTTTAAAAATTACTATCAACGAGTTTATTTATGGCTGAAATTATTTGGTAAAAGAAAACAATTTGACAACATTACTACTACTAAATCTATTGGCCTAGCTAATGGTTTTGGTTTTTTAAGTTTGATTTCTTTACCTTTAGCCCTTTTTTATCAATCGTCAATTTTTTTAATCCTGCCTTTTTTTATATTTTTCATTGGATTTTTTATTCTTTATTTTGGTTTTCACTGTTTTGCTTTAAAAGAAAAAGGTTTTTTATGGACTATTGCCGCTTTTTTTACCAGTCTGATTCTTACCATTCCCCTAGGCTTGGCTTTTATAAAATATCTTTACAACTCAATCAAAGCATAAGCCACTACCGGACCACCTGTAGCCCCAACTATCTTCAAAGGACTTGTCTGTAGGGTAAAATCCTCTCTATTTTCTTTAGGAATATTACCTAGATGTACCATTGATTCTACTATTAATTTATCTTTTAAAGCCTGATGAGAGGCGTGTTTACCAACTGGATCAACAGTCAATGTATCAACCCCCACCACTTTAATATTTTTAAAAGAAGCCAGATATTCAGCTGCCTCTTTAGTCAAATAAGGTAGGTTTTTAGGTGTATGAGGTTTATTAGCCTCAAGCCATTTATCATATCCTGTTCTTATTATCACCGCCCCTTTTTCAGATAATTGTTTTACAAATGGTTTTAAATCTGCTTTTGTTACCTCAATTAAATATTTTATCCCCTCAAACTCTTGCACCTTATTTGTAGAAGATAAATCAATCAAAATACCTTGATTAAAAAAGTATTCTAAGCCAAAAAATTCAATCCCTTGATCTTTCATATCAGGATTTTGATGATTTGGTCCATCAGCATGTGGCTGAAAATTATGATCACCAATTTCATGGATAAAATGATGCCAGCCAGTTTTATCAATTTCGCAAAAAACTTTTCTTTTAGGCTTTGGATCACCAGGATAGACTTCAATATCTAATTTTAAAGGTTGAGAAAGATCTATTACTAAATAATTTTTACTGCCTAGTTTTATTTTTTTTGAACTGATCATAAATTAATCTTTCAATAAATTGTCTTTAATAATTTGTTTTGCCAGTGTTGGATATTGTCTTGGGTCACAAGCAATATTATTTGACAAAGCACATTCCCAAGTGCAGACACATTCACGATTTTTAATTGATTGATTAATTTTTTTATTTTTCCTCATATTTAAAATTCTGTTGATATCATAATCAGATTTTTTTAAATTACCCAATTTTTTAGTTAAATATTCACAAGGAAAAACATCGCCATTGCTTTGAATCACAATCAATTTAGTATAAACATGACATGTTACAGGCATTTTTCCTGTTTCCATAATAGTTGCCACCTGATTTTTTACCATTTTTGATAAACTTCTAACTGCAATCTTTAACGGCCGATTCTCGCTCTTAAATAATTTATTGTAATAATCAGCAACGTCTCTGTATTCTTCTACTGTTATATTCTTAGCTTTTTTGTCTCTGGTGTCTCCTCTGACTAAAGACATTAATATATGTGATTTTTTAAAGTATTTTTTACAATATTTAAAAGTTTCTTTTATATGATTTTTATTAAAAGAACTATAGCAAATTCCTACATTTACTTTTAAATTGTTACATTTTTTCATTAAGGGTAGAAGTTTTTGATAAGTTTTCTGAATATTTTTAAAAGCTCCTTTGACCTGAACTATTTCATCATGTTTTTTATCTACTCCTTCAACTGACAAAGTAATTCTTAAATGAGTGCTTGGCTTTATTAGCTCTAAAGATCTTTTTGCTGTTTCATAAACTTTATCTGGCAAGATTCCATTAGTCGGCAAGGTAATTACTTGAACATCATTATTATGAGAAATAAATTCTAGGATTTCCGGCAAATCTTTTCTTAAAGTAGGTTCCCCTCCACTCACAGTTAACTGTTGAAGCTTGCCGAAATTTTTAAAGATTTTCTTAATTTCTCCTAGTTTTAATTCCTTCTTTTTATAAGCATTATCAATATTTCTCCAATTAAAACACATCTTGCATCTGGCATTACAAATAGAAGTCACAAAAAAAACTACATAAGTTGGTTTTTTTGAGATAAGAAGATTATTAACAATCTTTAATATATTTGCCATAGTTATTAACCTATTTTATCAGATAAGCGCTATAATATTGACATGAAAAAAGATCAACAGTATAAGTATTACCATAAAAGAATTAGAAAAGTTTTTTCTTTTATCATTCCTCCAAACAAAAAAATACTTTTTTTCGGATCGTATGACGGTAAGATTCTTGCTTCATTACGTCCAAAAATGGGGATAGGCATAGAGGTTGAGAGAAAAATATTCAAAATAGCAAAAAAAAGACATCTCAAGTTAAAATTTCTAAACATTTCATACGATAGTTATATTCCTAAAGAAAAATTTGATTATATTATTTTAAATAGCACACTAGGTCAAACAACTGATATGCTTCGAGTTTTGAAGAACATTTTTCGCGCCTGTTGCCCTTCCACAAAAATATTAATTTATCAGCATAATTATCTATGGGAAGGAATTTTAAATTTCGCCGAAAAATTGAGTTTAAAAAGAAAAGAAGGGGTTCAAAATTGGTTGTCCATCAATGATGTCAAGACTTATCTTGAAGGAGCTAATTTCCAAGTCACTAGAATTTTTAGAAGAACTATTTTCCCCTTAAATTTTTTTGGCTTAGGTAAAGTATTAAATTTCATTGGTGCTCTTATTCCATTTTTTGATTTTTTTAAATTGGATCAATTTATAATTGCTCGGCCTGAACCACATTTATTTCCAAAAAGCCTGCCTAAGAGTTTAACTATTTGCATAACTGTTAGAAATGAAAAAGGGAATATTGAGAAAATTATTAAATCAATCCCCAAGATTTGCAACCAGCAGGAAATTCTTTTTGTCGAAGGCCATTCAACCGATGGAACCAAAGAGGAAATATTAAAAATAAAAAAGAAATATTCTCATAAAAATGTCCGAGTCATCGGTCAGCCTGGTATCGGTCAAGGCGATGCTATCAGAGTTGGCTTTAAAGCCGCCAAAGGAGAAATAATTATTATCTACGAAGGAGATAATACTGCCGATCCTAAAGATCTCCAATATTTTTATAAAGCTATGAAAAGCGGTAAGTACGAGTTTATTGAAGGCAGCAGGTTTGTTTACCCCATCAACAACCAAACAATGCCTATTATTAATCAACTAGGCAACACTTTTTTTGCTAAATGGTTTTCGTTTTTTCTAGGACATAGAACTACTGATGTTTTATGCGGAATCAAGTCAATTCTTAAAAGAGATTTTAATCTAATTTATAAAAGATGGGGATTTTTGGGATTTGAAGACCCTTTTGGCGACTTTGAGTTAATTTATGGTGCCACCCGCATGGGGCTAAAGTTTGGCGAAATACCTACCCGTTACTATTCTAGAACTTATGGCGAAACAAAAACCAGGCCTTTTACCCATGGTTTATACTTACTCAAAATGGCTGCCAAAGGTTATTTGATTTTTAGGTATAATTAAATTATGAAAGTGCCTCAATTTTCACCTTGGATTGGGAAAGAAGAAATCCAAGCAGTAACTCAATCAATCAAAGACAACTGGATAACAGAAGGTCCTAAAAGCAAGTTATTTACAAAAAAACTTCTTAAGCTAATTAACAGCCAATATGGGGTTTTTGCCCCTAATGGAACCCTGGCTTTATATTTAGCCTTAAAAGCTCTCGGAATTAGCCAGGGAGATGAAGTTCTTGTGCCGGATTTTACTTTCATTGCTTCAGCCACTTCTATAGAAATGGTTGGCGCTAAACCGGTTTTTGTTGATGTTAATCGCAATAACTTTCAAATGGACTTGTCTCATGCAGCTAAACTGATTTCTAAAAAAATTAAAGCAATAATGCCTGTTCATATTTATGGAACAATTGCCAACATGGACGATATTATTGTTTTTGCCAAAAAGCATAAACTCATGATTATCGAAGATGCAGCCCAAGCAATAGGAGTGCATTGGAAAGGAAAACATGCAGGAACCTTTGGGGACATAGGTTGTTTTTCTTTTTTTGCTGATAAAACAATCACTACCGCTGAAGGGGGTTTTATCGTCACTAATCATAAGAAAATTTATCAAAAGCTTTTATATCTAAGAAATCAAGGTCGCATTGATAGAGGTAGTTTTATCCATCCGCAAATTGGCTACAATTTTCGTCTAACCGATATTCAAAGTGCCATTGGCTTAGCCCAGCTAGCCAAGCTTAATCAAATCAAGAAAAGAAAACTCCATTTGCTGAAACTTTATAAAAAATTACTTAAAAACGTAGCCGGAATAACTTTCTTTAAGCCGGAAAAAGGCGCAGACTGGATACCTTTTAGAGTTGGCATTTTGCACCCCCAAGCTAAAAAGCTTATGGCATTTATGTCTTCAAAGGGGATAGAACCAAGAACCTTTTTCTATCCTTTACATAAGCAACCATGCTTTTCTTATTTAAAAAATAATCCCCAGGATTTTCCTAATTCTACTTATGGCTATGAACACGGGATTTGTTTACCAACATTTCCGACACTTAAAGACAGTCAAGTTATCTATGTTTGTGACACAATTAAAATGTATCAAAACAGAAAAATGTTTTATCAATATTATGATGCCATGAACAAAAAGAAAGACTATGAAAAAGAGGTGAATTTGATATTTGAGTTGACAGAAAAACATCAACTAAAAACTCCATTGAAAATCTTAGAAGTTGGGTGTGGGACAGGAAATCATACTGTATGGTTATCTAAGAAAGCCTCAAAAGTAGTAGCTATTGATATCGATAGACAGATGGTCAAGTTAGCTGAAGATAAAATCAAACAAAATAATATTAAAAATGTATCAATTACTAATAAGCCAATCAACAAAATTGCAGAAAAAGGATTTGATCTAATAGTGGCAATGTTTAATGTAATTAATTACATACAAGAAATCGAGGCACTAGATAACTTTTTTAATAGTGTGGCTAAAAAACTTAAACCTAGAGGAATTTTTATATTTGATTGCTGGAATGGTGAAGCAGCCCTTAAAGATTTACCAAAGAAAAAAAAGACAGTTAGTCGGTTAGGAAAAGAAACATTAGAATATATAATAAGGCCAATAACAGATATTTTAAGTAAAAAAACTGTTTTAAACTACGAGATTCGAGTAACAAAACAGAATAAAACAAAACAAGGAGGTTTTTGTTTTACCCATAAATTATGGACACCAAAAGAAATTAAGATAGCCTTAAAAAAAGCAAAATTAAATAAGATTCAAGTTGCGCCTTTAATGAAGCCAGAAAAGAGAAGTGGACAAAAGGACTGGAAGATAATGTTTATATGTAAAAAAACTAGATAAGGACTTTATCTTCCTTAAAAGGGCCGCTTTTAATTACATACATCTCACAAGTTTCCATGACCGTTATTTCATGTCCGCCATTTACTATTAAGAATAATTGCCCTTCTTTTAAATACAAAAATTTAAAAAATTTCTTATCATGACCATAAAGCTTAATTTTTATCTTACCTTTTTTAACCACAATACATTCTTGTAAACGATGTGTGACTCTTTTTATAGGTTTATGAATATGTGCAGAAATATGAGCTTTCTGGGGAAGTTTAATAGTTAAAACACCAAGGGATTCTTTGACATCTGTTCGAGGAATTGAGCCTTCAGGGAAATCTGTGATTTTTATTCCAATTAGAGTTTTTTTATAAAAATATTTTTTCATTTGAGATAGCCTCAGTATATCACTCTTAGTCAGCTGCTAGACTAGCATTATTATTTAATAGTATCATTAATTAATCAAAATGAAACCCAAATTAAATCCACAAAACCAAGATTATCAAAGATTAAAAAAGTATCAAAAAATCTGGCAGCAAAAGAAAATTCTTAGAGTAATATATTCAGATTGGTATAAAAAAATCGACAAAGATTTAAAACCAGGCAAAACTCTGGAAATCGGTTCAGGCACAGGTAATTATAAACAATCTAATCCCAACATAATCTCATCAGATATTGTTGCATGTGAATGGCTAGATAAATGTATTGATGCTCATAATATTTCTTTTTCTAAAAATACTTTGTCAAACATTGTTATGCTTGACGTATTACATCATCTTCAAAATCCAATAAAGTTTTTAAACGAAGCCAACAGGGTTCTTAAAAAGAATGGTCGTTTGATTATGATTGAACCATTTCCCAGCCATTTTTCTTTATTAATCTATAAAATTTTTCATCCAGAACCATTCATTTTTAATATTGATATATTTTCCCAAAATCACTCTCGCCATAAAAAAAAGAAACCCTGGTCTGCCAATCAAGCAATTCCCTTTCTGCTTTTTTTTAAACAGATTAACAAATTTAACAATTTATTTAGTAAAAAATTTAAAATAATCAAAAAAGAAAAATTCAGTTTTCTACTTTATCCTGCATCTGGAGGATTTGAAAAAAAACAGTTAATTCCTGATTTTTTTACACCTTTATTAAGAGTATTTGAATGGTTGCTTTATCCCTTGAAAGACTTTTTTTCATTTCGTTGTTATATTATACTTGAAAAAATTAATGAGTAAAACAACTTCAAAACTACTTAAACTTTTATTTTTTGTTATTTTCATTAAAGCCGTCATCTGGGCATTATTGGTTCCCCTCTGGCATTTTCCTGATGAACAAGCACATTTTGGCCATGTAGCTTTTATTGCTGAAGGCGGAGAATTAAAACGTCATGGCAAATACCCAGATCTTACAGAGGAAATTTATATCTCTGAAGAAATTTTGGGAACAAAACGAGATGTTCAAGGTAATAATAAATTCACTTTTCATCCGGAATATAGACTTGATTATAGTGATAATTTAATTGGCCTAGAAGAAGAAAAAATAAAATCATTACCTTTAGAAACCAGAAAAAATTTTGTTATTAAAGAATCAGCTTATTATCCTCATTTTTTCTATCAAATATCTAGTCAAATTTATAAAATTTTCTACAAGACAAATCTCTTTATTCGTGTTTTTGCAATTAGATTGTTTTGGTTATTGGCATATTTATTAATGATTTGGTTTGTATTTAAGATAGCTCAAATAATTTTTCCGAAAAACCCATTGATTGTCTTTACAATTACTATTTTAACCGGTTTTCATCCTATGCTGAGTTTTGTTTCAGCTGGGGTGACCAGTGACAATTTCTACAATCTGCTTTTTACTGCTGTTATATATTTTGGCTTGAAAATTATCAACAAGCCCAAATGGCAGGATTTTTTAGGCCTAGCTTTTGCTTTAGGCTTAGGCATGATTAATAAACAGCAATTTTTTATTGCCTTTTTTATTATTACTCCCAGTCTGTTTTTTGCCCTCTATAAGAAACCCAAAAAAACTCTCAAATATTTTCTTTTCTTGCCACTAGCTTTACTCCTAGCTTATCTGCTGGCAACTGCACGTATAACTAATTTATTGAATCTTGTAATGCAGGGGAAAACACCTTATTTAAACCTCGTTAATTCTGCTAATCAAGCAAAACCAGATTATAAATTATCACAGCATCTAATTTGGACTTTTGAACATACTATTAAAGAAGTTCTGCCTTGGTATTGGGGTGTCTTTAATTGGCTCAGTGTAGTTTTGCCTCGTTGGGTCAATCGAGTCCTGATGCGTCTTTTAGCTATAGCCGGTCTAGGCTTGATCATCAAACTATTCAATATCATTAAGCAGAAAAAACTGACTCGTCAAGATTTACTTCTTGGCTTTATTTTTTGGACAGCTATAGCTTATTATGTTGCTTTAATGGTTTGGGACTGGGCGTTTACCAAAAACAATGGTTTTTCTTTTGGCATCCAAGGCCGTTATTATTTCCCAGTTATAGTCAGTCACATGATTTTATTATTTGTTGGTATTAATTATTTAGTTCAAGTAATCGGAAAATTAGTAAAAAAGTTTTTCAAAAAAAATATTACCGATTACTTATTACTAATTATCAATTACTCATTATGTCTTTGGTTTATTTTCCTCAATTTTATTGCTCTTTATACAGTCGCCAATTCCTATTATGATACCAGCAATTTAAAGACTTTTATTATCCAAGCTAGTCAATACAAGCCATTTTTTGCCAAAGGCAATTGGCTTATAAGTATTTTAATGCTTTATATTATGATTAGTATCATTCTTCTTTGGCAACTCAGTAGAATTGTCTTAAAACAAGTCAAAAATGAAAAATAAAGCCTTAGTAATTTTACTTGCATTGATTTTTTTAAAAGGAATTATCTGGATGGTGGCAACTCCCATTTTCCAGGTTCCCGACGAATCTAGTCATTTCTCCAGGATCCAAGTCATTAGTGAAACCGGAAAACAGCCTCACCCTAGAAGGATCAAACCCACTTCCCAAGAAGTATTAAAAGTGTCGGATATAATCAATTTTGATTGGGATGTCAATCATCCCATGTGGCAAGGATATAGCAGTAATTGGCGTCAACAGCTGGAACTTATTCCGCTTGCTAATAGAAATATTTTTATCCACAATCCCCAACAGACTTCTTCCAAAAGACCACCATTATATTATTGGCTTGCCACCCCTTTTTATTTAGTTGTTTCTCAAAAACCATTTCTAATTAGATTTTTCAGTGTCAGATTATTTTCGGTTTTTATTCACATAATTACTGTTTATATAGTTTTTCTTTTAGCTCAATTATTTTTTAAAGAAAAACTTTTACCTATCGCTGCCGCTGCTTTAGTTGCTTTCCAGCCGATGTTTAGTTTTATTAATATCGGCGTTCATTATGATCCTTTAACGATCTTGATTGCCTCTCTTTTTTTATACAAAGCCTTAATTTACTTAAAGTCTAAAAAGAAAAAACATCTTTATCAGGCTTTTTTAACTGCCCTGCTGGGAATATTTATTAATCCCATTTTAATATGCTTGATATTGACTTCTATTTTTCTTATCCCTAAAAAGAAGATAAAAATTGTCATTTCTTTAGGTTTAATCTTTTTCATTATTTTTATTTTCATGCCGAAATTTCTAAACTTGGTTATTTTAAAATATAATTTCTTGGATTCTTTTATGTATTTGGTTAATCTCAATGAGTACGGAGAAAATGTTAATTTTTTCTACCAAGTTTTATTTTCCGGACAAATATTCAGCCAATTTAAAGTTTATTTAACTTCCACTTTTAATATCCATCTGGCTCAAGTCTTTCCTTGGTATTGGGGAGTTTTCGGTTGGCTGGAAAAAACCCTACCTTTAATGGTCTATAAAATTATAAAACTGGCTATTTTAATCAGTTTTATTGGTTGGATTAAATTGATTATCTCTCAGCTCGTCAAGCACGCAATCCCTGTCATTAAATTAAAAAGTCTAAGTTTATTAATCATCGCCTCAATGATCAATTTAAGCATAGTGGTATTAAACGATTTTAGAGCTTTTACTCGTACCGGTGCCAGCTTTGGCATTCAAGGCCGCTATCTCCTGCCCATGATCAGCAGTCACATGATTTTACTAGTCTTTGGCTTAACTCAATTAGTGCCCCGAAAACATCAATCCTCGTTAGCAAAGCTACTCATTATTAGCAGTCTAGTTCTTAATCTAATCGGCCTTAATGCTCTTTACCAATATTTTGGCTGGGTTTGGTCATGAAAAAACATTTTTGGTTTTTATTATTTCTCATAATTCTTGGATTATTTACAATGAAAACTTTAAAAGGACCAGATTTTTTTGATGGCCATGACAGCCAAGCTCATATAATTAGACTTTATCAATATGGTCTTGCTTTTAAAGATGGCCAAATTCCTCCTCGTTGGGCTGGGGGATTATTAGCAGGCAGAGGCTACCCTGTTTTTATTTTTGCCTATCCTCTACCTTATGCCATTGCTGAAGGCTTTCATCAATTGGGCTTAAACTTAGCTCAGTCTTTAAAACTTGTCTTTGCATTAAGTTACTTACTCAGCTCAGTTTTTATGTATTTTTTTGCCACCCAGTACTGGCGATCCCGCTGGGCAGGGTTTTTATCAGCTGTTTTATGGTCTTGGGCCCCGCCAATCTTTGAAAAAATCTTTATTGCTGCCGCCTTAGGCGAAGTTGCTTCTTTTGCTTTTATCCCTTTAACTTTTTTATGTCTTTATAATCTTATTCAAAAACCAAATTTAAAAAATTCTTTATTTTTATCTCTTAGTTTGGTTCTTTGGTCTTTATCTCATCCCCTAACCCCAATTATATTTAGTCCTTTAATTGTTATTTTTACCCTTTTTCAGCTTAGTCAGACTAAAAAAATCAAATTAGCCTTAAAATATCTGACTATCAGCGGCCTGTTTATTCTTGGTTTAACTGCCTGGTTTTTTATTCCCCTGATAGCTGAACTAAAATTTACTCATTTTAGTCAGTTTATTCAAGCTAAATATCAAGGCCAGTTTGTTAGTCTTAAAAGATTACTCTATTCCAAATGGGGGACTGATGCTCCTGGTTATGGTGATAACCCAGTCTCTCAGCAAGTTGGCATTGCTCAATGGTTGGCTATTGGTTTAGCCGGCCTAAGCTGGTTAAAAACCAAAAAAACCTCAGTCTTGCCTTTTTTACTCACCTTTGTTTTAAGCATCTTTCTGATGTTATCCATCTCCGAACCAGTCTGGGCTTTGCCTACACCCTTACAAAACATTGGCACTCCTTGGCGTTTTCTATCTTTATCAGTTTTTACAGCTGCTATTTCCGCAGGCTTTTTAGTCAAAAAAATAAAAAACAAATATTTACTAATTACTGTTTACTGTTTACTGTTTACTTTAACCATATATGGTAACCGTAATCATTTGCGCATTAACGAAGTTCGTGTCTATAATCAGAAATTCTTTGACAATTACACTGGCGTAGCTACTGGCTGGAATGAACATTTGCCAATTTGGGTTAAAAAAATGCCTAAAGATTTTCCTAAAACCAAAGTAGAGATTATTAAAGGTGATTGCAATATTTATGACTTAATTAACAAATCTAATTTACAGACTTTTTCAATTAATTGTCCTCAAAATTCCCAAATTCAAATCAATACAGCTTATTATCCCGGTTGGCAGGTTATGGTTGATAATAAAAATATTACTGATGAAATTAAGCAGAATTTAGATAAATCCAATGGCATGATTTCTTTTTCTTTACAGCAGGGGACTCATAAAATCATTAATCAATTCCAAGACACCTCTCTGCGTCAAATCAGCAAATTCGTCTCTCTTTTTACTCTCGGCTTGATTTTATTCCTTTTTTTAAGTTTGATTATTTATAGTATTCTTTCACCTGGAATAGGAAATAGAGGCCAATCACTGCCCCAATCAAACCACCCACAAAATTATAGCTTAAAAGCGAATAAACCACATTAACCAGTACAGAGTAGTAAAGTAATCTCCAGGCTCCTTTACTTCGGGAAAACAGTCCTGGTAAAGCCAAAACACGCATCAATAAAGTTACTCCTAAAAAAGCCAATGATACATAATACAAGGTTCCGAATCTGGCTCCTCCCCAATATGCAAATGGCATTACATAAGCACTGATTCCCAGCACTGCCAACAGGGTTGGTAGGGCGATAACTATCAACACGATATTAAGCCAGGGGGCTAGGCTGACAGTAAGATCTTTAATATTTTTTGGCAGGGAAGGCGCCTTTTGCTTTAGATATAGCTCTAAAGTGCTTTCCAGTTGGGCAGGCATAATTTACTCCTTTTTTAATTTAATAATCTGCTTTACTTAACTATATTATTTTTTGTAATAATTCACAAGCTTTTCAACAGTCCAATTAAGATATTCTTTACTTTATCTGCATTTTTTTCCATTCTTTTAAGAACCAATTCAAACGATACTGATTCTTCGTTTTTTCCCAGCAATCATAATCAGTTACCATAGCTATTGATTGATAAGGAATGCCTAATTCATTAGCCAAAATCACTGAATATATTTCCTTTTTTACTTTTTTATCAATGTTGCTTATTAGTTTTAAAATTATTTATAAGCCAGGGAAGACCTAAAAAGATAAACGGTACATATAACACGCCCCAGACATGATTCCATTGGCTCGTGCCAATGAGTAAATAGCTTAATGGTAAGATCAAACTGGCTGTTACCACTGTTTTTCTCCAAGTAATCTGTCTTAAAAATCCGATTACTACTAATCCCAGCATTAAGGTAAATAGTCGCAGGTTATAGAATAAATACTCCCAGGAACCAAAAGCTAGTGTTGTAAGCAACAAGCTTTTTCCGTCACCATGTAATCGAAAATGATATTTTGACAAACCTTTAATTAATATAACTTGTTGACTGACAAACAAAGTATGTCCAATTAGAAAAATTATAAATACTATTACAGGAATTAAAAAATACTTTAATTCTCTTTTTTTAAACAACCAGGCCAAAAATACTAAAATTAAAAAAGGAATTAATAATAATTCTCTGGTTATCATAGCTAAACTAAAAAATACTATACTCCAAAGCTTTTTCTTTTTTAAATAAAAATATATACCCCAAATCATTATCATTACTGCCCACCATTCAACTTGGAGCATAGTCCAATCTCTGGCCGCAAAATGAAGATAAGGAAAAAATAAATAAGGAGCTAGAATGGCTAAATAAGATTTTTCTTTAGATAGTGTTAATCGGGTAATTTCATATACTGCCAGAAATGTAAGTAAGCAAAATCCTATAAACATCCACCAGATAACCACACCATTAGATATGGGAATAATTGACCATAAATAAAATAAAGTTGGCAATCTCCACCCCCAAACATCTGTTGGTAAATTTCCAAGACCAAAAACTGCATGATCATTAAATGCATTAGCATGAGCTTGATAATAATTCCAGGCGCCGTCTTTCATTAAATAATATGTTTTTAAATATAGCCCCATATCGTATGTATATTCATGTTCTCTGGGGTTCACAGATAAAAAATCTCTTAAATCAGAAGAATTAATAATACTAGTGATTAAAAAAGCGACCAAAATAGGCAGGATTATTATAAATTTATGTTTAGTATTTTTTAAAAAAACTCTATAAACAACAAAAAATACATAAACAAATAATATTACACCAATCAATCCATCCCCAACATTTTTTGTAGGATTCAACAATCCCATCATGAGCAGAGCAAAAACAATTAATTTTTCCCAAGTGATTTTACAAAAATATTTCCAGTTCATTTCAAAGACACTATTAGATTAATTAAAATCTTCTTAACTTTCCCTGAATTTTTTTTCATTCTTTTCAAAATTAACTCAAAAGTAACCGACTCTTCATTTTCTTTCCAGCAATCATAATCAGTTACCATAGCTATTGATTGATAAGGAATGCCTAATTCATTAGCCAAAATCACTTCCGGCACAGTAGACATATTAATTAAATCTGCTCCTAACTTACGAAACATTAAGGATTCTGCCCTAGTTGAGAATCTTGGTCCTTCAATTGTAATCATTGTGCCTTTAGGGTGGTAATTAAATTTTAATTTTTTAGCAGTTTTAATTAATTGTTTTCTTAAATTTTTGTCAAAAGGTTCTGCCATAGAAGTATGAATTACTTTATTTTCAAAAAAAGTTAGGCTTCTATGTTTAGTAAAATCAATAAATTGATCAATAAAAACAATATCTCCAGGTTTCATGCTTTCTTTTAAAGAACCACAGGCAGTAGTGGCTAAAATTAACTCACATTTCATTTTTTTTAATACCGCCATATTGGCTTTAAAAGGAATTTGAGTTGGTGGAATTAAATGTTTTTCTCCATGTCTGGCTAAAATCATAACCTCACAGTTTCCAATATTGCCAATAGTCAACTTACTTGCAGGCTTACCATAATCAGTATTTACTACTTTTTTTCTTGGATTTTTTAATATTTTGGGATCATCAAGTCCGCTTCCTCCAATAATACCGATCTTTACCTTTTTTTTATTCTGACTCATAGCTGACCAAATAGTGTAATTTATATTTTTTAAATTTTTTACTTCCTCCTAAAAAAGGCAAGTCAATAATAAAAACAATTCCTAAAATATTTCCTCCTAGTTTTTCAACTAACTTAATTGTTGCTTGCATTGTTCCACCTGTAGCTATTAGATCATCAACAATTAAAACTTTTTCTCCTGATTTAATTGTATCTTTATGCATTATTAAAGTATCTAGTCCATATTCTTTTCGATAACTGGCTTTAACAGTTTTATATGGCAGTTTCCCCTTTTTTCTTACTAAGCAAACTCCAGCTCCAAGTTTATAAGCAATAGGTGTTGCTAATAAAAATCCTCTAGCATCAATAGCCACAATCTTATCAATCTTTTTTCCTTTATATGGCCTACACAACTCATCTACCACATATTTTAATCCATCTTTATCTTGCAAAAGAGTTGTAAAATCATAAAATCTCACTCCTTTAATCGGCCAATTAGGAATTTCTCTGATATATTGTTTTAAATCCATTCTATTTTCTGTAATAGTTTACAAGTTTTTCCACAGCCTTAATCACATCATTAATATCTTTTTCAGACATATGCGGATAAAAAGGCAGAGATATAGTTCTTTCTCCAATCCATTCAGCCTTAGGAAAATCACCTTTTTTAAATCCAAAAGTTTCTCGATAATATTTATGTAAATGCAAAGCAGTAAAATGAACACCAGCTCCTATATTCTCTTTTTTTAAAGCATCAATAAACTGATTTCTATTAATCTTTAATTTTTCAAGCTCTAAGTTAATCGCATATAAATGACGGGCATGAATAATGTCTTTTTCATCATCGGTTGGAGGGATTATTCCATCAAGGTTTTTAAAAGCCTGATTATATATTTGCCAGTATTTATCTCTTATTTTTAAATTAGCCTGAGCTCTTTTTAATTGATGAATTCCTAATGAAGCTTGAAGATCTATCATGTTGTATTTATAACCCGGATAAACTGCCTCATATGGCTGATAACCTTCGTCGGAGTATCGCTTCCAGGCATCTTTAGAAATACCATGAAGCCGTCGCACTCTAATTTTATCTGCCCAGATTTTGTTATTAGTGGTTAACATTCCGCCTTCACCTGTAGCTATATTTTTGGTTACATAAAAAGAAAAAGCCGTCATATCAGAAATAGAGCCAATTTTCTTTCTCTTATACCAAGCCTCAGTAGCATGAGCCGCATCTTCCATTATTTTAAGTTTATATTTCCTCCCCAAAGCTATAATCTCATCCATTTTGCATGGTCTGCCATAAAGATGTACTGGAATAATTGCTTTAGTCTTCTTGGTTATTTTCTTTTCAATTTCTTTTGGATCAATATTGCCTGTTTTTTTGTCAATATCAGCAAAAACAAGCTTTGCTCCTGAGTGAATAATTACATTAGCTGTTGACACGAAAGTTAACGGAGTAGTGATCACTTCATCTCCGGGACCAACTCCCAAGATATCTAATCCTAAATGCATAGCTGCTGTAGCAGAATTAACTGCCACTGAATACTTGCTTTGACAATATTCAGAAAATTCTTTTTCAAATTGCAATACTTTTGGCCCAGTGCCCCACCAGCCGGATCGCAGAGTTTCTAGCATTTCTTTTATTTCTTCCTGAAAAAATCTTGGAGCTCCAAAAATTAAAAACTTTTCCCTTACTGGTTTTCCGCCTTTGCAAGCAGGTTTATTTGAAGTCATAGTCTTATTATATGTTAAGATGTAGCCATGAACAAATACGATGTTAGTTTGGTTTTGCCCTGTTATAACGAAGCTGAAATACTTACAGATTCAGTTAAAAGAATTATCAATGTTTTAAATAAAACTGACTACACTTGGGAAATAATTTTTGTTGAAGATAAGTCTACAGATAATACTCCTGAATTAATAAAAAAAACTCTTAAAAAACATCCTCGCTATAATCTTTCAGCTATATTTCATCAGCAGAATCAGGGTAGGGGCAAAACTGTTATTGATGGTTTTAAAAAAGCTCAAGGTAAAATTATTGGCTTTATTGATATTGATTTAGAAGTAGGTGAGTGGTATTTGCCTAAGTTCTTTGCCGCTTTTGAAAAAAATGCTGACGTTGCTATTGCTTGGCGAGTCTACGACTTTAGTCTAAAATATTTGTTTCGTTGGCTATCCAGCAAAGGCTATGTTTGGCTAAGAAAGCTATTTTTAAACTTACCTTATCATGACACTGAAGCAGGCTATAAATTTTTTAATAGAAAAAAATTACTGCCTTTATTAAAAAAAGTTAAATATTCTGACTGGTTTTTCGATACAGAAATAATGGCTTTATGTTATCAAGCTAAATTTAAAGTGACTGAAATTCCTACAGCCTTTGTTCGCCGGTCAGATAAAATTTCTACAGTTAAATTAATTCCTGATACTATAAAATATTTAAGAGATTTAATCTCTTTTTCATTAAAATTTAAATAATATGCACAAAGCTTTTAAAGAAATAGGTTTTTTTAGATTAATAAAATATTTTATTTTTGGCCTTTGGGAGTTAATTTTTCGCCTTTTACCCTATTCTCCTTTGCGCGTTTTTTGGCTTAGATTAGGTGGAGCCAGCATTGGTAAAAATTGTGTTATTGAATCAATCAAATTTTTTAATCTTGATAGAACAGGATTAAAAGGTTTAAAAATAGAAAATGAATGCCATTTAGGCATTGATATCTTGCTAGATTTAGCTGATGAAATTACTTTAAATAATCAGGTAACCATTTCTCCTAGAAGTATTATTTTGACTCATTTTTCTGTTGGCTTTAATAATCATCCGCTTTTAAAACATTATTCTAAAAAAGTTCAGCCTGTTCTTTTTCAATCAGGCTGTGCCCTAGGTGTTGCCAGTATTATTTTACCCGGCATTACTATTGGCAAAAATTCTTTAATAGCTGCTGGAGCTGTAGTCAGAAAATCAGTTCCTGCTTGCAAAATGGTTGCTGGTGTCCCTGCTGAAATCAAAAAATCTCTTCATGAAAAAAAATCATAAACTGATTCTTTTACTTATCTTATTTATCGCTTTATTCTTGCGCTTATTTAAATTAAACCAGCTTTTTTACTTTTCCATGGATGAAGCTTTAATAGCTTTCAGAGCCTTAGGTTTATTTAAATATAAAAGATTATTTTTAATTGGAGGCATCAGTCCTTTACAGATTCACCTGCCTCCATATTTTTATTATCTAGCATCAATTTTTTTAGCTGTGTTTAACTTTAACCCTGCAGGTTGGGGAATCTGGGGAGCCTTAATCGGAATTTTAACAATTATTGGCTTATATTTTTTCACTAAAAAAATTATTAATAAAAACACTGCTGTTGTTGCTAGTATTCTTTATACAGCATCTTTTACTGCAGTATTTTTTGATCGTCATTTCTGGCCTTTATCATTTAATCCTTTATTTACTATTTTAACCTTATTTCTTCTGACGAAATTAAATAAAAAATCAATCAAGCATTATTTTCTTTTATTTTTTTGTCTAGCTTTTATTATTACTGCTGATCCTTCAAATATTCCTTTAATTTTAACAAGTTTATTTTTCTTAATTAAAAATTCAAAAAAAGTAAAATTAAAATTTGTAGGAATTTCCTCATTAATAGCAGGATTAGTATTTTTAACTCCATTATTATTATTTGACTTTCGTCATAATTGGCAAAATTTTAAAGGAATAAACAAACTTTTTAATTCAGCGTCAATTAATCAATTTTCCTTGCAAAAATTTATTGATTCTTTACTGCTTGTTCCTCGTACCATGGCTAGATTTTTTTATTCTCCTCAGACAGATATTATCCAGCTTCATTCTTATTGCATTCCTTTTGCCTCAGCTCGCCAGCATAATTTACCAATAATTTTAGTTGCTGTGTCTATAGCTATATTAATCTGGTTTTTATTCTCAGCTAAAAAACCAATAGAAAAAACAATTTCTTATTTAATTCTTTTTTATATCTTTGGCATTACCTTATTTGGAACTTTAAGCTTTTCTATTTTTGATCACTATTTAACTGGATTATTGCCAATTTTTGCTTTTATTACTGCTAAATTATTAACAAAATTACCTAAATTATTAACAGTAATATTATTAACAACATTTATTACTCTTAATTTATATCAAATTTCTCAAGCTAAAAATCCCTATGGTTTAAAACATAAACAGGAATTAATTAATTGGGCAAATAAAGAACTTAAAGGTCAAAATTTTTCTCTAGATTCAATTAGTAAATGCCATAAAGAAAATGGCTTGCGCTATTTATTTGAATTAATTGACAATTCTCCTAAGCAAAGCTTTATGGATCCTAATTTTTCCTGGCTTTATAATAAAGCATCTAGTCGAACTTTACCCGATAAAGTTCTTCTTGTAACTGATAAGCCTTTAACTGTAGAATTACCTGTTATTTCACAACAAAATTTTGGCGCTATGAATGCCTATATTATTGATAATTCAGGAAAAGCATATAAAATTAACTTTTAATATGAAGTTTAAAAACCTTAAATCAATTAAGAAAATATTTTTAATTTTAACAATATTCATTCTTATTGCTTCCTTTTTCCATATTGCTTGGTTGAGTTATAAAACATCTTTTAAAGTCGTCAAACTTTTGCCTGGTTCATATCAGAAATTTTTTAATAAAGCTCATTTCCAAACCCAAAATACTCTAGCCAACATTGTTGACTCTTTTTATATTAAAACTTATTTTCATTCTCGATATGCCAAGAATTTAAAGCAGTTTAATTTAATCATGTCTCAGGCAGATATTAATAATATTAAAGCTGATGTTCAAAAAAGTATGGATTTAGGTTATAACGACAAGCAAACTGCTAACAAACAACAAATTATTCTTAATTATGACCAAAAAAAATATTCTGCCAAAATTAGTTTTCATGGCGGTGGAGCCAATAACTATATTTTTAATAAAACTGATTATAATGTTAAATTACTAGATGGCAATAATATCGATGGCATTGACAATTTTGTTCTCTTTAATCCTTCTACTCATAATTGGATTGTTCCTTTACTGGCAAATAAAGTTGCTTCTAATTTAAATCTATATTTTAATAATCAATATCCGGTAGCGGTAAAAACAAATAATAAGAATTCCGGTATCTATCTTTTTGAAGAAAAAATAAATTCAGAATTTTTAAAAAATAGACAATTACTTCCAGCTGAAGTTATTAAGCTTAGAGATGAAACTAGATTGCCTCATAGAATCAATACACTTGGTCTTAATGCTCATCATTTATCAGGTTTTGATTTTGAAATTGCCAATATTGAGACTTTTGATGAATCCAATGAAAAAGTTCTTTTTACTCTTAATAATTTATTTAAAGCAATTAAAGATAAAAAAATAGAAGAGCTTTCAGGCTTTTTTGATTTAGATTATATGGCTCGCTACGATGCTTACAGAGAATTTTTTGCTATTAATCATGATACTGCCGGAGATAATTTAATGATGTTTTACTCACAAGAGAATAATAAGTTTTACCCAATTGTTAGAAATGAAGGTGATCTAAACAGGCTGGCTATTAAAGGAGGCACTACTTTAAAATCATTTAACTTTTATGACCTCCACTTAGAAGAACAATATGATTATCCTCGTTTATTTCTTTTACTTCATCGCAACTCTGAGTTTAGAGTTTTAAAATACAAATATTTAAATCAATTAATTACTCAATATCCTCAGCTTCAAAAAGAGTTTAAAGATATTTATGATCAGTACGCTGACATTTTCATTTACGATATCACCGATGAATCATCAGTTAGACAAAAGAAAAAGCTATTTAATAGTTGCCTTAAAAGAATAGATAGTAACTATAATTTAATTAAAAAACAATTTGCATTTTCTCAAATAGCAATTAATATTATCAACAATTCAGATTCTGCTACTATTGAAATTATTCCTGACTCAATAATGCCAGTTAAGTTTGAAAATTTTGAACTTAAATTTTCAGAAGATATTAAACCTGTGAACATTATTGACAAAATTAATCAGGATATAATTATAGCTGGCTTTAGTGAAGATTTTGATTTAATCCCCACTACTTATAGTTATACTATTAATATTCCTGCCCCAGTTTCTTCAGTAAATATTAAAGCCAAAAATCAAATAACAGGAACATCAATAGATAAAATTTATATTGGAATAGCTACAAATTAAATCTTTTTTTCATTCCCCAAATATACCAGTGAATATATTTAGGCATCCAAGCTAAGAGTTTAAATCTTGATTTTCCCGCAGTTCTGTCTTTCCAAATTGTAGGCACCTCTGTTATTCTAAATCCTTTTGCATATGCTTTAATTGCAATTTCCATTGATATTTCAAAGCCTCCCTCTGATTCAATACTAATGGAATTTAAAACCTCTTTTTTATACATTTTAAAAGCATTAGTAATATCTTTAGTTGGAATTCCTAATAACATTGGCGTTAATAAGCCGGATAATCTCGACAAAAAAGATTTTATAAAAGCACCACCAATTTTCTTACCCCCTATGGAGTAGCGAGAACCGCAAACTAAATCATAGTCTTGCTGTAATTTTCTATACATATCATTGATTGTTTTAGGATCATCAGCTAAATCTGCCATGGTCACTACTACAGCCCCATTTTTTACAAAATCAAAACCTGTTTTAATAGCATTAACTACTCCTCGACAATTACCTTTTTTGTTTTTAATCAGAAAAATATTTTTGTATTTTTTCTTCAATTTTTTTACTGCAGGAATAGTGTTGTCTTCACTAAAATCATAAACAATAATTAATTGATGAGGAATTTTTACTTCTTTTCGGATTTTTTCAACTAATTTTTTTATATTTCCAGCTTCATTATAAACAGGAACAATTATTGACAATTTCATTGAAGTTAATTATTTAAAGAATTAATACTGAAAATAATTTTATTGGTTTTAAAAATATTCCAAACATCGCAAATTAAGCAATTTTTCTTTACCAGTTTTTTTAATTTATTAATTTTCAGATTTTTTAAATAATAATCATGCTTAGTAGCAACAAATATCAAACTGGCATTTTTCAAAACTTTATTTAAATCTCCATCATATTTTTTAATTAAAGGATCATGCATAGCTATTATAGCCCCTTCTCTTTCTAAAGCCTTTTTAACTTTAAATGACAAAGATTCTCTAATATCATCAATATTAGCCTTAAAAGCTGCTCCCAAGATAACTGTTTTTTTATCAGTTAATTTTATTCTTTTTTTAATTCTATTAATTAGAAAAAGTGGCACTGCTTCATTTATCTTCCATGAAGTGGAAATCAAGTCAGTATAGGGAATGTCATCTATTAAAAAAAAGCCGTCTTTAAATAAACAGGCTCCGCCGGTAAGTCCGGGCAATGCCAATCCTCCTCTTTTATAATCTTTATTTACCAAATCAGCAATTTCATAAATATCTCTATTGTATTTTTCTGCTAAGATCATAAATTCATTGGCAATGGCAAAAGAAATATAGCGATACATATTAGTAAATAATTTAGCTAATTCTGCTGAAGTTGCATCAGTCAGCCAATATTTAATTTTTAATGCTTTAAAAAGTTCAACCGCTTTTTTAGCACTTTTTTTATCTATTCCACCGATTATCTGAGGAATTTCATATAGTTCCTTAATAGCATTTCCTTCAGCAATTCTTTCCGGGCAAAAAGCTAAAAAGAAATTTTTTCCTAATTTTACTCTTTTTATTTTTCTCAAAAAATTAGCTACATATTCTGTTGTTCTTGGTGAAACAGTACTTCTTAAAATTAATACCTGATTTGATTTTAAGTATGGCTGAATCGATTTTAAAGCAGCATCTATTTGCACTAAAGACGGATTCATATTTTCATCAACAGGAGTACCTAAAGTTAAAACAATATATTCACAGTTTTTAATAACAGAAACATCTGTAGTTGGTATAAAATTTTTATTCACATATTTTTTTAAAAGCATTTCTCCGCCTTTTTCTAAAAAAGGCATTTCTTTTTTTTGCAAACAAGTAATCAATTCTTTATTTACATCAACGCCAAACACTTTACACCCTTCTTTGGCAAAAACTAAAGCTAAAGGCAAACCCACTCTTCCTACTCCTACAATTGCCACAGTTTTTTGTTTCATATTTCTTTTTTGAGCCAATTAATAACTTCCATTAATCCGTCTTCAAGTTTAATTTTTGCTTCCCAGCCTAAAACTTTTTTCATTTTAGCTACATCTGGAATTCTTCTTTTAATATCATGAATAAAACCAGGAACATGCCTTGCTTTAAATTTTTCTTTTTTATTGCACAACTTCCATAAAAGTTTTGCTAAATCAATAATTTTCATTTCTCTGGCAGAAGCAATATTAAAATCTTCATTTTCTGCTTTTTTAGACTCCATTATCGTAATAATACCGTCGGCTAAATCTCTAACATGAGTAAAACTCCGAGTCTGTTGACCATCTCCCAAAAGTTCAAGTGGATATTGTCCTTTAAGAATTTTTTTAATTAAATCAGGAATAGCATGAGCATAACCCACTTCTTCTCCGGGAAACTCATTAATTCCATAAGCATTAAAAGGCCGGCAAATACTGTAAGCTAGTTTATGTTCATTCCAAAAAGCCCGACAATACCATTCTCCGGAAAGCTTAGAAAATCCATAAGCACTCACAGGCGGAGGAATTTTTTTTAAATCTTTCTCTTTAGATGGAAAAATTTTAGTTGATTCAAAAACCATTGATGAAGAAATACAAATCATTCGTTTAATTTTATGTTTAACTCCTGCTTCAAAAGTAGCCGAGTAAATTTTATTATTTTCAGACAAAATAGTAGCCGGATATTTATGGAAATAACCAATGCCTCCAATTTTAGCCGCTAAATTAATACAAATATCCATGTCTTTAAAAGCTTTATTAGCTGCTTTTTTTTCAGTTAAGTCTAATTGTAAAAACTCATAGCCTTGTTTAATGGCAGATTCAGGCTTACTTAAATCATCAGCTACTCTGACTTTATAATTTTTCTTTAAAAGTTGTTTAACTACTTCACTGCCGATAAATCCGCATCCGCCGGTAACTAAAACATTTTTCATAGCCTATATCTTAACATAAAAGATATATAGAGATTGATTATTCTTGATCTGAATTATCTAAAATATCCGCTCTTATATTTTTTAATTCAAAGCTGGAAATTATTTTCTTTTTATGATTGATAGGATCCTCTTGATTATAAAAATAAACTATTCTTTCAGGATCATTAGTTTGTATTGGTCCTGGATATAAACTATAAGCAGCATATATCCATCCCCAAAAATCATATTGATAGCTTTTTACAGCTGGCTTGAAATAATGAGTATAAAGTTCTGTCCAGCCGCCGCCATGTATATATTGTCCCGAGGCTTTAATTGAATAATTATATTCTCCAATTTCTTTTGAAGTTTGTTTAATTAAGTTGATTTTGTCTATTAAAGGATATTTAACTGATGATTTAAATAAAGTGTTTAAATTAATAACCAGGTAAAAAATTAATACAGAATAGAAAATTAATGGCAGTTTTTTCTGTAAAGCCAGAATAGGTTTAGCCAGAATAATAGTATAAATAGGGAAAAAGGTCATAAAGTAATGTTGGAAAAAATCAGCTTTGAAAACTTGATTATAGATATAAATACTGATAATAAAGCTTGTAAATATAATCCATAAAATAAAACCTGCTTTTTTCTCCTTGCCTGGTTTAGATTTAAGTTGCCAGATTAAACTGGCAACTAAAGCAATTACAGTTAAAATTTTAGCCATGGATGCAAAAAGAGGAGGCGGGGCAGAACAATAACAAAAATGTTCTTCAATAAATGAACTCGGAATAGTAAATAACACACGAGCAAAAACTGTCACCATTTCAATCGGAGAATAGAAACTAATTTTTGCTGATAAGAATTCAGAATTAAATGGACGGCTAAGAGATTGAATAATCGGTCCGGACACTACTCCCTTATAGTAAAATTCAGCTAATATTAAAGGACTGGCAAAAATTGCTAAGATTAAAAAACCTGCAAAAGTATATCTATTTTTTAAAGGCAGTTTATAAATAATCCAGCTAAGAAAAATTGCTATTGTTAATACTAAAAGCGAAGCATCTGCATGAAAAGAAAAACCAATTGGAATTGCTAAAAAGGGAATATAGTGATAATTTTTTTTAACGACTTTTGCTAAGCAAAAAAAAGCCAGTCCGGCTAAAATAGGATCAAGAGTCAGGTGTACTAAACGGCGGTCAAATAAAGAAATAAGAAAAGAACTGGCATATATAAATGAAGCTATAATGCCAAGTTTTTTACCTCCAACCTCTTTTCCTCCAAGATAAACAAAGTATGTAGTCATTATGCCAAGAATAGAAGCAATAGCCTGAAGATTAATTAAATCAAAGTTAAAAATATAATAAAAAGGCGCTAGTAAAAAATGATAGAAAGGACCAAGTCCAAAACCCAAGTTTGCGTTTTGTACAATAAGGGAGGGAGACTTATCCCAAATAATATGCCTTAATGTAGCAGTTAACACTTCCTCATCTCCGCTAAAATACTGATATTGATAAAATTTATAAAATCTAAAAAAACCAGCTAAGACTAATATTGCTAAAAGCATTAAATTATTTTTTTTTAACAACTTTTGCATAATTGTCAATATATTTTGATCAACAATAAATCCAATAAAGATCTGAAGATGTCTTTTATTAAAAACACTTTAGTTCTTTCATCATTTTTCCAAATTACCGGCACTTCTTTAACTTTATAGCCCTTTTTAAAAGCTAAATAAATAATTTCTGCATCATAACCCCAGCGCTTAATTTTTGAAAATTTAAATAGTTTTTTAGCAACATCAGCTTTAAAAAGTTTAAAGCCGCAAGTAAAGTCAGAAATATTTAGCCCTAACCATAAATTACTCAAGTCAGTAAATCTGGCTCCTAGCCACTCTCTCAGCATTCTTTGGCGTTCAACAATCTGAGCCCCTTTTACTTTTCTTGATCCTATCACCATATCTATATTGTTTTTAATTAATGGATAAAATTTTCTCAATTCCTTTATTGGAGTAGAAAAATCAATATCAGTTATCAAAATGAATGATTTACCTGTTTTTTCAACACCTTGTTTTAAAGCAAATCCCTTGCCTTGATTTTTTCCATATGACACTAATTTCATTTGAGAAAAATCTTTAATAGAATTTTTAACAATTTCTTCAGTTTTGTCAGTTGAGCCATCATTAACAAAAATAAACTCCCAATTTATATATTTCTCTGCAAATTTTCTGCAAATTTCAAAACCTTTTTCAAATCTCAGCTCCTCATTATAAACAGGAATAACAACTGATAAATTCTTAGGGAAGTGGCTGTTTTTTATTTTTTTCTTATCACTCATATGACCGAAAGACCAAAAGGCAGACTAGTACATGATAACAGCAATCTTTCAATTTTATTTAAAAGCTTAATCACAGGGGTTGATATTAGTGACAGGGGAATTGTTTGAAAATCAGAAGTTTCAGTTTTGATAAATAACTTTTTAACTAAACGCACCAAAATTGAAGGAAACAAAGTAAACATAGAAAAATAACTTAAAAATTCAATTTTAAACTTACCAATTTTTATTATTTTTCTTAATAAACTTTTACTATAACGCCTTCTATGACCAAGCATTTTATCCCAATAATTAAATAACCATTGATAAGCTGGCACTGTAATAATTGCTACTCCTTCTGATTTTAAGACTCGTCCAATCTCTTGCAGGCTTTTACCATCTTTATTTAAATGCTCTAACACATCTAATGCTAAAACCAAATCAAATGAGTTTTTTTTAAAAGGTAATTTTTTTTCTATATCAGTCAATTTTACTTTAACTCCTCTTTTTTTACTCCATTTAACTGCTTCTTGTTCCCTATCAATTCCCATCACTTCCCACCCCTTAGTTTTTAGTTCACTTAACATCTTGCCGGTACCTGCTCCAATATCCAAAACCATGCCCCGTTGAGCAAATTTATCAATCATTTGGTGAATCACTTTTCTTTTATGGTTGTGCCACCAATGATTATTTTCCACCTCAAATAGCTCTTGATATAGATCTTTTCTCATCTTTTTATAGTATCATTAAACCATGTTAATTTATTTATTAATTTTTGTCTTTGCCTACACAAGGTTAATTAATTTAATGGGTTTTCCGCCATTTTTAGACGAAACTATATATATTCGCTGGCTGGAAACTATTAAAAACACCAATTATTGGCTTTTGTCTTTAAAAGAATTTGGCTGGGCACCTTTAACTACTTGGATTTCTGCCTTAATCAACATTTTTGTTAAAGAAAATCTTTTAAGTCTTAGATTATCAGCCGGTTTTTTTGGTTTTTTGTCATTAATTATTGCTTATAAGCTGGCAAGACTTTTTTTTAAACAATCTTTAATTGTTTATTTTATTTCTATATTAATCATTCTTTCTCCAATTGTTTTAATTCATGACAGATTAGGCTTAAGAGGGGACTCTGCTGTTACTTTTTCAGCTCTGCTTTTACTCTATGGCTTGTTTCAGCGTTTAATCAAGAAAAAAAAGAACACTGCTTTTCTTATTGGCTTAGCTATTGCCTTAGGTTTATTAATTAAATCTACTGCTTGGATTTTTCCTTTAATTGTTATTTTAGCTTATCTTTTTTTCAAACCCAAATTAACTAAATCTGATTTTTTAGCAGGTTTATTACCAACTTCAGCTATTCTTTTCTATTTTTTTACCAATTCCTTGTCTGCGTTTTTAAATAAAACTAATGTTTTCCTTGTTCCCCCTGATCAGTCAGCTAGTTTGTTTAAAAATAATCTAATTCAGCTTTTTCAATGGAGCTATCAATATCTTTCTTGGCCAGTATTACTTATGATTATCTTTGGAGCGATAATTACTTTTAAAAAACATTATAAAATCTGGCTTTTGTTGACAATCAGTATAGTTCCTGTAATTATTTTTGATCTTTTCTTTGCCAAAATATTTTTCCCCAGATATTTACTATTCATCACTGTTTATTCTTTTTTCTTTGCTGGTTTTGGAATATCTTTTATCTGGAAAAAACTTCCTGCTTATCTTAAACCACTTCTATTATTAATAGTTTTTCTTCCCAATTTATTAACAGATGTAGCTATTATTAAAGATATTAAAACAGCCAAGTTGCCGGAAATAGAACGCTGGCAGTATGTTACTGGCTGGCCGTCAGGCTACAACCTTAAGGAATTAACTGATTATTTAAAATCTAATCCTCCGGATATTTTAATTACTGAGACTGACGATTTAATCAAGAGCGGCATTCCTTATCTTTGGCCTGAACACTCTATGGAAATTATCTTTATGAATGACAATTTACAATTAACAGCCACATTGCCAGTAGATAAACTCATTTTCCTTGCCTTAAATACATCTGAACAATTACCATCTCAGTTTAAAGGGGAATTAATTAAGAAATTTCCTCGTCCTGAAAACAAAACATCAATCAAATTGTATAAAATACAAACAATAGAATAATTATGGAAATCACTACTCATACTATTGTTAAAAACGAAGAAAAATGGATAAAGCAGGTTTTGCTTTCTGTAATCAAACACGTCGACACTATGTTAGTTTGGGATACTGGCTCAACTGATAAAACTGTTAATATTATTAAGTCTATTAATTCTCCTAAAATTAAATTTTCTCAACCAGGATCAGTTAACAGAAAACAACTGGTAGAATTACGCAATCAGCAAATTAAGCAAACAAGCACTCCTTGGTTTTTAATTTTAGACGGTGATGAAATCTGGCCGGAAAAAAACCTTGTTCAAATAATTAAAGCAATAAAAAATGCCAAACCTCAAACAATTGCTTTAGTTAATAAAACTCGCAATTGTATTGGCGATATTAATCATTATTTACCGGAATCAAAAGGTCACTATCAGATTGGTTCCTGGCAAGGGCATCTTAATATTCGGGCTATTAAAAACACTAAAGGCTTGAAAGTGACAGGAGAATATCCTTTAGAAGTTTATACTTTAAATAATCAGCCTCTTCAAGATCAGCCTGAGAATCTGGAATTTGTAGATACTTGGTATTTACACACCACTCATTTAAAGCGTTCTGGATGGCTTAATCAGCTTAACGCTATTGACCGTTTAAAGAAATTTAAAGCTTTTGGTAAACGACTAAAACTCAACCCCCAAGACCTTCAAGGTCTGTCCTTGAAGGCTTAAATATCTATTGCCACCTCTTTAATTAAAGGAATATCTTTATCTTCTGTTTCTTCAACAAATTCCTGATAAGAACTATTACGAAACAAACTTAACACCTCAGAGGTTTTCACCCAAGATTGGCTGTACTTTTTCAAGTAGTTTCCATAACTTGAATACTTATAACCTTCAAGGTCTGTCCTTGAAGGTAAAATATCAAGGGGATTGCGATGAATATACTTAGTTAAATAAATTAACTGTTCTTCTGAGGTAACTTCAACAGCTTTGTATCTACCCTGAAATAATGGGCCTGACCGACCACTTTTTCTATTAAAATAAATTGAAAACTTAGTACATAAAGATTGCATAAAACTAGCTATAGATAAAGAATTAGTTTGGTGAATCAATAGATGAAAATGATTAGGCATAAGACAATAGGCAAGCAGATTTATGTTTTTTGCATAGTTTTTTAAAACTCTTGATGGAGATGCCTTCAAGGTCTGTCCTTGAAGGTTAAAAGGGGTTAAGTAAAACTTAAGGTAAGCTAAAAACTTTTTATAATCAGTTTTTTCTGAAAAAATTATTCTTTTATCTACACCTCTGTTATAAATATGATAATAAGCGTTTTTTTTATACTCTTTAATTATATTTTTTGAAGGCATAAAGATTCAAGGTCTGTCCTTGAAGGTTAACCATTCAACAAATCTTTTCATTCCTGTTTCTAGATCAATTTCTGGCTGCCAATTTAATAGTTTTTTGGCTTTATCTATATCAGCATAAGTCTTAGGTACATCTGCAGGATGTCTGTCTTTTATTTCAATCTTTGCCTTTTTATCAGTTAATTTTTCTACTAAAGCAATAAAATCATTTAAACTCACTGGTTTGCTATTTCCTAAATTAAATATTTCAAATTTAAATGGCTTTTCAATTGCTCGAATAATTCCTGCCACAATGTCATCAACATAAGTATAATCTCTACTGGAACTGCCATCGCCGAATTTTATTATTCTATCTTCTTTTAATATTTTTTCAGTAAATAAATATGGAGCCATGTCTGGTCTACCTTTTGGTCCATATACAGTAAAAAACCTTAATATCGTCATTTTTATTCCATATTTCTTAGCATATTCTTTACACAATTTTTCTCCTTTTAGTTTTGTTTCTGCATAAGGGCTAACAGGTTTTTGTAAAATATCATCTTCAGAAAAAGGAATTTTTTCCTGAACACCATAAACTGAACTGGAGGATCCAAAAATAAACCTTTTTATATTAAACTTTTTAGTTATTTCTAAAAGATTTTTAGTCCCCTGAACATTAACTTTTTCATATAGCTCAGGATTTTCTAAAGAAGGTCTGACTCCGGCTCTAGCTGCCAAATGAACAATTAAATCAATTTTACTATCTTGAAAAACTTTTTCTAATTTCTTGACGTCTAAAATATTGATTTTATATTGTTTAAAATTTCTATTATCTTTAAATCCCGAAATATTTTCCTCTTTGATCTTAGGGGAATAATAGTCATTAAAATTATCTATTCCAATAACTTTATAATCTTTTTCTAACAAAGCCTGAGCCAGATGAGAACCAATAAATCCAGCATTACCTGTTACTAAAACAGTAGTTACTTTTTCAGACTTGATCATCAATCTTTTCCTGAAAATAAGCAATTGTCTTTTCTAATCCTTTATTGAATGAAACCTTTGGTTTCCAATCAAGTTTTTTCTTAGCTTTGCTGATATCCGGTTTTCTTTTTCTGGGATCATCATCAGGTAAATCTTCATAAGTAATTTTTGACTTAGACTTAACTGTTTTTTGGATTTTTTTAGCTAAATCTAAAATAGTTAATTCAGTTGTATTGCCAAGATTAAACACTTCTCCTTTTAAATCATTAGTTAACATTAGTTTTTTTAATCCCATTACCATATCTGATACATAACAAAAACTTCTGGTTTGCTTACCCTTACCATAAACAGTCATTGGTTCATTTTTTAAAGCTTGCACAGTAAAATTTACAATTGCCCGGCCATCACGCATGTCCATTTTTGGCCCATAAGTATTAAAAATTCTGGCTATCCTAGCATCCACATCAAATTTTCTTACATAGATCATGGTTAAAGCTTCTCCAAACCTTTTACTTTCATCATAACAAGATCTGGAGCCTCTTGGATTAACATTGCCCCAGTATTTTTCTGTTTGCGGATGTTCTTTTGGATCTCCATAAATTTCTGAAGTTGAAGCATAGACAAATCTGGCATTTTTCTTTTTGGCTAATCTTAACAGTCTCCTAGTGCCGATAGAATTAACATCCATAGTTTCCAAAGGCAGACTCATATAAGAGATAGGACTATTTGTATTAGGGCTGGCAGGACTGGCTAAATGGAAAATATAATCAATTTCTTCTTCCATAAAAGCTTCAGGTAATCCTTTTACTATATCTGCATTGACTAATAAAAAGCCTTCATTTTCCATTAAAAAACTAACATTATCTCTTGATCCGGTTGAAAAATTATCTACACAAATAACCCGATAACCGTCTTTAAGTAATTTTTCACACAAATGAGAACCAATAAATCCTGCCCCGCCGGCAATTAAAAAAGTTTTCATTTTCTTCTCTGTTGGCTTAGTCATATCTATATGATAATATCATAACTAATGCGCTTTGTCTTAATTTTTACACCAATTATTATTGCCGCCATTGGCCAGTTAATTTTAAAAACAGGTATGAATCAAGTTGGCGAGCTTTTTTTTAAAAAAACCAATATTTTAGGGAATTTTATTAAAATTTTCTCTAACCCCATGGTAATATTTGGTCTTTTCTTTTATTTTTCCTCTGCTCTTGTTTGGTTGGTTGTTTTATCCAAAGAAAAACTCAGTTTTGTTTATCCTTTAGTAGCTGCTTCTTATGTTATCACCGTATTTTTATCTAAAGTAATTTTAAAAGAAAATGTTCCTCCTCTTCGTTGGCTGGGCTTAGTTGTTATTGTTGTTGGTATTTTAATGATAGCCAAAAGCTCAGCTTAAACTCATGAAAAAAATATTGGCTGGTATTCACGCTGTTACTAAAACCAGAACTATAAAAGACACTGTTGTTGTTACTATTGGCCTAGGTTTAAGTACCCTTTTATCTGCTGCCTATATTTTCCTCCTTGCCAGAATTCTCGGTCCGGCCGATTTTGGTCTTTACAGCACAGCTTTAGCTCTAGCTGTTATTGTCATTGATTCTTTTGATTTAGCTATCAACAACTCAATTGTTAAATTTGCTTCTCAAAAAAAAGACAATTCTGATGGATTTGTTAAATATGGTTTTTTTCTTAAATTAATTTTAGGGATTGGTTTAACCATTGCTTTTGCTTTAATTAGTCAGCCATTAGCTGGATTACTTCATCCTCAATTAAAAAAACCTTTACTTCTAGCTTCTTTAGTAATTCTCGCCAATTTTCTTTATCGCTTTCCCAGATCATTACTTCAAGCCAAGAAAAAATTCTTTAAAGACAGTCTTTTAGAAGTGTCTGGCGGGTTTTTCCGCTTAACATCAGTGGCTCTTTTTTACTGGCTGTTTAAATTAACAGCTTTAACTGCCATTGTTGTCTATATTTTCGGAGCCAGCGCCTCTTTTATTATCGGCGCTTTCTTTATCTCTTGGAAATTTCTATCTGCTGATATTAACAAGAAAATTAAGCATGACTTTTTCTCTTTCCAAAAATGGCTGACTATTGCTTTTATTATTGCCGCTATTCATGCCCGCATTGATAGTGCTTTGCTTTTAAATCTTAAAGGTCCGGAAATTACCGGTATTTATCAGGCAGGTTATAGATTTTTCATGCCTGTTATTCAATTTGCAGCTGTTTTATCTTTAATCTTTGCTCCCAGATTTGCTTCATTTTCTGATAATCAGCAAACCAGAACATATTTACTCAAAGCCGCTAAATTAACTCTGGCTTTATCTGTTTTAGTTTTATTAATTATTCCTTTAGCTCCTTGGCTGATTAAATTAATCTTTGGCATTAAATATCTTCAAGCTATTTTACCTACACAAATTCTATCTTTAGGCTTTGCCGCTTTTATAGCTGGTTCTCCTTTTGTTTCTCATTTAATTTACTCTACTGCCAGAACCAAACTTTTCTTTTTAATTAATCTTATTCAGCTTATTTTAATCATTACTTTAGATCTTCTTTTAATTCCTTCCTTGGGAGCTGTTGGCGCCGCTCTGGCTGTATCAGTTAGTTTAGTTATTATTAATATTTTAATAGCCGGACTAGCTTTAAATTATCAGCCTAAGCAAATATGAAATTAAAAGTAGCTATTTTAAGTTTTTATTCTGGTCATGTCAGCAGGGGAGTAGAAACTTTTGTTCATGAGCTTCAGCAAAACTTAAAAAATAGTCAGTTTAAGCTTAAAATTTATCAGTCGTCAAATATTCCATCCAGTCCTAAACCAAAAAAGCCCAATATTTTAACTTATTTATTTTTAGATAAACACAGTTTAAGCATTAAATCCTTTGCTAAAAAAACTTTAAATCAACTCAAACAAAACCCGCCGGATATCTTAATGCCTTTAAATAATGGCTGGATGAGTTATTTTGCAAAAAAGTTTTGCCAAAAATACCCCACAAAACTAGTCTTGCCCGGCTTTGCCGGCATTAGCTGGGAAGACAAGCTTAATTTAAAGTTAAATCCAGATGCTTTTGTAGCTGTTGCTAAAAGTCGGGCTGACTGGGCCAAAACCATTAATTCAAAAGTCAACATAAAGACCATTAACATTGGTGTTTGTACTGACAGGTTTAAGCCAGCAGGTAAAAAATACCCACATGGTTTAAAAACTCCGGTTATTCTTTGTATTGCTGGCCCGCAAAAGTACAAACGAGTCAATTTAAGCATAAAAGCTGTTAGTCGATTAAAAAATGCCAGTTTATTATTAGTCGGTCAACAGCCAAAAGAAATATTAACTTTGGGAAAAAAGCTTCTTGGCTCAAGATTCAAGCATATTAAGGTAGATTATCAGGACTTAGATCCAATCTATCGAAGTGCCGATGTTTTTACTCTACCTTCAGAGTCAATTGAAGCTTACGGCATTACCATTCTTGAAGCTTTAGCTTCTAATCTGCCAGTGGTGGTTAATAACGATCCTGTTAGGCAAGAGCTAGTTGGTAAAGTAGGCTTAACTATTAATCCAAAAAACTTAGAAGAATATGCCGAAGCTTTAAAAACTGCTCTAGTCAAAGACTTTGGTAATCGCCCCAGAAATCAAGCTTTAAAATTTTCTTGGGAAAAAATAGCTCAACAATACAAAAATTTATGGTTAAGTCTGACAAAATAACTAAATATCTTCCCTATCTAATCATTATTATTGTTTCCGGCTTTATTTTAACAAACAATATTAATAAACCTTTTATTGGCCACCATGACTGGAATGGTGTTTTTTATGCCAATATTGCCAGAAATTATTTAAAAACAGACTTAATCAAAACTAAATTAGGCCAAATGACTGGCATTAATAGTTTTTATACTCACTATCCGCCTCTTTTAACTTTAATTATGGCTTTAGGCTTTAAGATTTTTAATATAAAAGATATTGTTGCCAGAGCTATTCCAGTAATTTTTCATATTTTAACTTTATTAAATCTTTATATTTTATCCAGAAAACTTAAATTTTCTAAATTAGCCTCATTTTCTTCTTTAATCATTGTATTTACTCCTATGATTAGATATTTTTCCAAAATGCCCTCTCAGGAAGCTTTAATGCTTTTTTTCTCTACATTGTCAGTTAATTTTTACCTTGATCTTATAAAAACCCCTTCAAACAAAAATGAATTTAAATATTATCTGGCCACTATTTTTAATGGTTTGTCAGGCTGGGCCGGCTATTTTATTTATCCTTTAATATCTATCCATTGTTTTTATAAACATAGAAAAATATTTAAAAAAACTTTAATCTCTATCTATATTTTAATTGCTATATTTTGTTTACACCTTCTGCATACATATATTCTTACTGGCTCAATTGCTGGCGGCGGTTTAATTAACGCTTTTTTATATCGTCTTAATCTTTTTCCTTTTCTTAATAAAGCTACTCCTCAGATGATTAAAGATTTTACTTGGAAAGCATATTTAATTCAGCAAAGACAATGGCTGACAATTTATTTTACCGCTTCTTTATTATTTACAGCTTTTATTAGTATTTTTCTTAAATCCAACCCAATTATTTTAATCTTTTTATTCTGGGGTTTAAGTTATCCTCTTATTTTTTCCAATGTAGTTTTTATCCATGAATATTTTAATATTTTCTTTGCTCCGTTTTTAGGTTTAAACACAGGCTTTTTAATTAATAAACTTTCTAAAAAAAACTTTTATTTAGCTTTTATAGTAGCCATAGCTATTTTCACCGCAGTCGCTCTGGAAAGAAACAAATTTACTCAAGCACTTGATCAAACACAAGCTCATAAGCCCGGTTATGATCTAGGCAATTTAATTAATCAAACTGTTCCGGATAATAAAAAAGCATATATTGTTGCCTCTGAAGACTTTATTGATTCTCAGGGGATTTTTATTAAATACTACTCTAATAAACAGCTTGAATTTATTCAAACAGATAAAACTGGCCAATTACCTCAAACAAAATATCTTTTTTATGAAAAAAATAATTAGTATTTTATTAATAATCACCATTGGTTTTTTAATGATGGCTAATAATCTTAGCAAGCCTTTTTATGGCCATCATGATTGGAATTCAGTTCAGTACTCCAATATTGCCAGGAATTACTTAAGATATGGCTATTCTAAAATTAAATTTGGCCAAATTACTAGCACCGGAATTCAACAACTGGATCAGCTACATTACAGTACTCATTACCCGCCAACATTACCTTTATTAATTTCTTTTAGTTTTAAACTATTAGGCATCAATGAAACTTCAGCTAGGCTAATTCCTTTAATTTTTAGCTTAGGCTTACTTATTCTACTTTTTCTTATAAGCAGAAAACTTAAATTTTCTTATATGGCCTCTTTAGCTAGCACAACAGTTGCCTTTACTCCGATGTTAAGATACTTTGCCAAAATGCCGGTTCATGAAGTTTTAATAGTCTTTTTTTCTACATTATCAGTTTATTTTTATTTGCGATTTATTCAATCTTCTTCTAGAAATAATTTAATAAAATTTCTTATTTCTGCTTTTCTTAATGGCTATATTAGTTGGCCGGGCTATTTTCTTTACCCATTTTTAGTTATTCATGCTTATATTTATCATCGCAAACTATACAAAAAAGTTGCTATTTGTCTATTAGCTTTAAGCTTAAGCTTTGCTCTGCATTTATTTCATATATATATTCTTACAGGTGTTTTATTTGGCGGGAACATGATTGATTCTTTATTATTCCGCCTTAATCTTTCTCAGGCAATCAATCCGGACAAAATTGATTTAGTTCAATTTACTTGGCCTAAATACTTTATTCAGGAAATTCGCTGGAATATTATTTACTACACTCGAATTTTTATTATCGCCAGCATAATATTTACTTTTTTTAGTAGTTTTAAAATCATTAAGCGTCAGCCTTTAACCAGAGCAGAATCTCTTATTATTGCTCTTTTATTCTTCCCCTTAAGCTATATTTTAATATTTTCCAACATGGTCTTTATTCATGATTATTTTAATATCTTTTTTCTGCCATTTTTTGCCCTATCTTTTGCCTGGTTAATTAATAAATTAAATAAATTTTCTTTTAAACTTGTTTTGCCTGTATTTATAGTTCTGAGCTTTTTTATTGCCACTGAAAGATTGGAATTTTTCCAAGCTCATCAAAACAGCAATATGCATCAAACTGGTTATGAACTAGGTAAGTTAATTAATCAAATTGTTCCTCAAGAGGAATCAGCAGCCGTTTTTTCTATTAATTATGCTAATCATCACAGTATTTTTATTGATTTCTACGCTGATAGAAATATCTATTACACTGGTTATAGTCAGAATCAATGGGATCAATTTATTAATGACCAATTGCCTCAGATAAATCATATTTTTATTGTCAACACTCATAAATTGGATAATCAAATTGTTGATAAAGCTTTAGCTACTCGATCAGCTTCTTTTAAAAATTATGGGCAATTTAATTATTATCTAATAGATAATAATGTTAACATTAGATAATATGAAAATCTCTGTTATTATTCCTGTTTTTAATGAGCAAAATACAATTTCTGCTTGCTTAACCACTCTTTTGTCTCAAACATTAAAACCTTTAGAAATTATTCTTATTGACGATGGCTCTACTGATAAAAGTATTGCCAAAATTCAACAATTCACTAAAAAACATTCTTTTATTAAACTTTTAACCCAATCTCATCAGGGTCCGGCTATAGCTAGAAATCTAGGCGCCAAAAAAGCTAAAGCAGATATTTTAGTATTTATTGACGCTGACATGGAATTTCACCAGGATTTTCTTAAGGATTTAACCAAGCCGATTATTTCTAAAAAAAATAAAGGCTCTTGGTCTAATAATGAATTAGTTAAGAATTGGCATAATACTTGGGCTCGTTGCTGGAACTATAATCAAAATAGATCTACAGAGAAAATGATAGGGGATACTAAAACCCAAAAAAAAGTTTTTCGGGCTATTCTTAAATCAGAATTTGATCAAGTTAATGGCTTTGACGCTGTTGGCTATACTGACGATTGGTCTTTAACAAAAAAATTGAATTATCAGCCAGCTATTACTTCAGCTAAGTTTTATCATCATAATCCTTCAACTTTATTACAAGTTTTTACTCAAGCCAACTGGATCGGTAAACGCCAATACAAATTAGCTAAATTAGGTGTTTTAATTGCTATTATCCGGGCTAATGTCGGTTTTTCTGTGATTATCGGTTTATTAAAATCCATTCGTTTTTTTACTCCGCAATTCATTATCTTTAAACTAATTTATGATCTGGGTATTATGCTCGGCGCCCTACAAAGTCTAATACTAAATACCAAATACTAAATACTTTTATTATGTTCTGGATTCTTTTACTTGCCGCTGGCCTCCGCTTAATTAATCTTAATCAATCTCTTTGGCTGGATGAAGCTATTCAATTTAAATCTATTTACTATTTTTCCCTCAAAGACCTTTTAACTGTTTATATGCCCAAAGATTTTAATCCGCCTTTGAGTTATATAATCAACTTTTCTTTTAGTAAAATTTTTGGTTATTCAGAAGTAGTTCTTCGTTTGCCTTCAGTCATATTTGCAATATTAACTGTGTGGTTTGTTTATAAAATAGCTAAACTTTTATCTTTTAAAAAACCATATTTAGCATCTTTACTCTTAGCCACATCAGGCCTGCATATTTATTATTCCCAAGAAGCCAGAATGTATAGCTTGGCTACTTTAGCTGTTACAGGCTCTATTTGGGCTTTAATTAAATATCTAAAAACAAAAACTAATCTTATTTGCTATTTTCTCTTTACCTTAACACTTCTTTATTCTCATTACTTAGCCTGGTTTATTCTTCCTGCCCAGCTGATTTTAGTTTTTATTCTCAAAAGAAAACAACTTAAGAAAATTCTGCTTACGCAATTATTTGCTTTGATTGGCTTTTTACCTTGGCTGCCTATATTTCTTCAACAGCTTAAAACCGGCTTATCAGCTGCTGGTGCTAATCAGCAATGGTCTGATGTTGTTGGCGGAATAAGTTTTAAAAACTTAAGTTTAATTCCCGTAAAATTTCTCATTGGCCGTTTACCTGTTGATAATAACTTGTTTTTTATTACTCTTTTATCTTTACCTTTCTTACTGCTTGCTTATCTGTTATTTTTAACTTTTAAAAATATTAACAAAAATCGTTTTAGCACTATTACTATATTTTCTTGGCTTATTTTACCTTTAATCATGATTATTCTTGTTTCTTTAAAAGTTCCGGTTTTATCATATTTTCGCATTCTTTATCTTCTTCCCGCTTTTTATTTAATTTTAGTCTTAGCTATTGGCTATTTACCTAAATCATTGCAAAAACCAGTTATTATCTTTTTATTAGCAATAAATTTAATATCCTCTTCTTTGTATTTATTCAACTCTAATTTTCATCGGGAAGATTGGCAGCAGTTAACCAAAGTTCTTGCAGCCAAAAATACTAATAATAGTCCTGCAGTAATTATTCCTGTAGTCGATGCCCCTTTAAAATATTATTATGCCTCAAATATTGTCAGTTCTGACAATATTGAATCTATTTTAGATAAATCAGAGATTTGGCTGGTTCCTTATGCCCAGCCCATTTTCGATCCCACTCAAAAAACAAACCAAAAAATTCTTCAAGCAGGTTTTAAGGAAAACTATAAACAGCATTTCCGCGGCAACCTTACCCTGATACAATATATTAAGTAAATATGAATATTGGCATTGATATATCACAGATTGTTTATCAAACAGGCGTTTCCCGTTATACCGAACAGCTGGTTAAACATTTAATTAAACTTAATACTCAGGATAAATTTTATCTTTTTTCCGGCAGTTTGCGTCAAAAACAGATTTTATCCTCTTTTATTAAACAACTTAACAGCAAAAGAGTTGGAGGAGTAGTTACTTCTCTTTCTCCTCATTTAATTGATTTTTTCTGGAACAGGTTAAATATATTTTCTCCGGATAAGCATTTCCCGAATTTGGATGTTTTCCATACTTCTGACTGGGCTATTCCTTCTACTCAAGCTAAATTAGTTACCACTATTCATGACTTAACTTTTTTTAGATTTCCACATAGCCATACCAGTTATTCAAGAGCTGTCCATAAAAGACACCTTAAACAAGTTAAAAAACATGCTGATGCTATTATTGCTGTTTCTCAAGCAACAAAAAAAGATTTAATAAAATATGGCATTGATAAAAGCAGAATAGAGGTTATTTACGAAGCTGCCTCTTCTATTTTTAAACCTCAAACAAATTTAAAGAAGATAAGGGCAGTTAAAGAAAAATATAATCTTAAAAACAAATATATTCTTTCTGTTGGCACTCAGGAGCCCAGAAAGAATCTTAAGCGCTTAATTAAAGCTTATCAGGGAGTAGTTTCTGACAAATCAAACTTAAACCTTATTATTGTTGGTAAATTTGGCTGGGGTGATGAAATAGAGCCTAGCAAAAACATCAAATTACTGGGTTTTATTCCTGATGAAGATTTAGCTGTTCTTTATTCTGCTGCCAAATTTTTTATCTACCCTTCTTTATATGAAGGTTTTGGTTTACCGGTTCTTGAAGCCATGGCCTGTGGTTGTCCGGTAATTACTTCTAATACTTCCAGTTTACCTGAAGTGGGGGGCTCTGCCGCCTTATATGTTAATCCTAAAAAAACCTATGATATTTTCAAGACCATACAAATGCTTATTAAAGCCAGTCCAAGTAAACTTAAAACATTAAGCCAAAAAAGCCTTGATCAAGCTAAGCAATTTTCTTGGCATAAAACCGCTAAACAAACTTTAGAAATTTATAAAAATTTATGTTAATCGGCATTGATGCCAATGAAGCTAATGTAGCCAATAGAGTAGGCAGCAATAAATTTGCTTGTCAAGTTTTAAAACAACTTTATTCTCAGGATAAGCATAATAATTATCGCATTTATCTTAAAAACAAACCTGTTAAAGATTTACCTTATGAAAATTCTAAATGGCAATATTCAGTACTTCAGCCAACTAAACTCTGGACTCAATGGCGTTTGCCTTTAGATCTATACTTCACCAAACCCAGACCTGATATCTTTTTAACTCTAGGCCATTATGCTCCTCGTTTTTCCCCTATCTCTACAATTATCACTATTATGGACTTAGCTTTTCTTAAATTTCCTCAGCATTTTTTAAAAAAAGATTTACATAAACTTAAAAATTGGACTAAATATTCAGCTAAAAACGCCAAACATATTTTCACAATTTCTCAGCACTCTAAGCAAGATATTATTAAACACTATCAGATTCCTGCTCAAAAAATTACTGTTACTTATCCGGCCATTGATCATCAAGGATTTCCAGCTAAAACCTCAACAAAAAAATACAAAAACTATTTGCTGTATTTAGGCACACTTCAGCCTCGGAAAAATCTTTTAAACTTAATCAAAGCTTATTCTCAACTACCACAACAATACTCAAAACTTAAACTAGTTATTGCTGGTAAAAAAGGCTGGCTTTATCAGGAATTATTTCAGCAAATTAAAGATTTAAATTTACAAAACAAAGTAATTTTTACAGGCTTTGTTCCTGAGCCAGATATTCCTTCTCTTATTAAAAACGCCCAATTATTGATTTTGCCTAGTTTTTATGAAGGTTTTGGCATTCCTGTTCTTCAAAGCATGTCAGTTGGTACTTTAGTTTTAGTATCTAAAAACTCCAGCCTCAAAGAAATTGTCAAAAATACCGGTATATATATTCAGCCGCCTTTTGCAGTAAAAGAGACAAGGCAGGGTATAATTAAAGCATTATCTTTATCAGAGGTAAAAAAACAACAGCTTATTAAACAAGCTAAGCAAAGAGCCCGTCAGTTTAATTGGCAAAAAACCGGGCAGAAAATTCTGGAGGTTATTCATGGACTCAATCTTTAAAAACAGAATGGGTAATAGTCTTTCTTTAGAACAGGCTATTAAAAAAATATTTAATAGATTTTACAATTACTACTTAGATTTCAAAGTCTCTCTTCTTTGGTGCTTAGGCTATATTCCTTTTCATTCAATCAGAAAATTATTATTTAGTTTAGCCGGTATTTCTATTGGCTCTAAATCTACTATTCATATTGGTGCCCGTTTTTATCAGCCTAAAAATATTTCTATTGCTAAGGGCACTATTATTGGCGATCATGTTACTTTAGATGGTCGAGCCAAACTCACTATTGGTAATCATGTAGATATTGCTTCAGAAGTAATGATTTTCAACAGTCAGCATGATATTCATTCTCAAGATATGAAACCAGAGGAAAAACCAGTTGTTATTGAAGATTATGTTTTTATTGGCCCCCGCAGCATTATTTTACCCGGAGTAACTATTAAAAAAGGTGCAGTTGTAGCTGCCGGAGCAGTAGTTACCAAAGATGTTCCTGAAAAAACTATTGTTGCTGGTGTTCCTGCTAAAGAAATCGGTCCCAGAAAAATTAAAAAATTAAACTACAAACTCGGAAGAGCCAGACTTTTTCAGTAAAAATGAAACTTTCCATAATCATTGTTTCTTACAATACTAAAAAAGTGCTTCAAGACTGCCTTCAAAGTATTAAAAGCTCTCAGGATAAATTAAAGAAAGAAATCATTATTATTGATAATAATTCTACTGATGGTTCTCAGGCTCTGGTTAAGAAAAAATTTCCTGATTACCGGCTTATTATTAATAAAACTAATCTAGGTTTTGCCAAAGCCAATAACATTGCAGCTAAACAGGCCAGAGGAAATTATCTTTGGCTGTTAAATTCTGACACTATCTTAAAACCAGACACAATTGAAAAATTGCTCAACCTAGCTAAACAGCATCAATCAGATATTGCCTCTTGTCAGTTATTAAATCAGGACAATACCATTCAGCCTCAGGGAGGTTTTCTGCCTAAACTTTTTACCAATCTTACTGACTGGATGTTTTTTATTGACGACATACCTTTAGTCAAATATTTTCTTAAACCCTATCAGCAGCGCTCTTTAAGCTTCTTTAAAAAAGATCAGCATCCTGGCTGGCTGGCTGGCACAGCTTTATTAATCAAACGCGATTTATATCAGCAACTAAAAGGCTTAGATGAAAATATTTTTATGTATGGTGAAGATGTAGAATTTTGTTTAAGAACCAACAAGCAAAACATTAAACTTGACTATTTTCATCAGCCTCAACTTATTCATTTAGGTCAAGCTAGTCCCGGCAGTCAGTCTATAATAGGGGAATACCAAGGCTTAAAATATATTTTTAAAAAACACCAGCCTGCATGGCAGTATCCTTTATTAAGATTGCTATTAAAAATCGGAGCCCTGTTAAGAATTATTATTTTTGCTATTATCTTAAGAGATAAGCAAAAAAAGCAAATCTATGAAAAAGCTTTTAAATTGGCTTGATAATTACTTGATTACTTTAATTGCCGGTTTCTTACTGGTATTTATTCCCCTTTATCCCAAGTGGCCTTTATTTGACATTTTACCAGGCTACAATGTTCGTGTTCGCTTAGAAGATATTTTAATTTCAGCTACAGTTATTTATTTTTTTATTCAGGTAGTCAGAAAAAAAATTAAGCTTAAACAAGCCCCTTTATTTAAGCCAATGCTTATCTACATTATTATTGGTTTGCTTTCCACTCTTTCAGCTATCTTCATTACAAAAACTGTTTATCCGGAGTATATTCAAATAGCTAAAGTTTTTCTTCACTGGTTCAGAAGAATTGAATATTTCTTTCTTTTCTTTCTTTTCTTTTTTGCTCTTAAAAAACCAAGTCAAATTACCAAATTCCTTCCCCCTTTATTTTTAGCCATTTTAGGTATATCTATTTATGGTTTTGGTCAAAAATATCTTTACTGGCCGGCTTACTCCACCATGAATAGGGAGTTTTCTAAAGGCATTGCTCTTTATTTAACTGAACATGCCCGGGTTTTATCTACTTTTGGCGGCCACTTTGATTTAGCCGCCTATATCATGCTCACCATTATCCCTTTAATTGTCATTGGCTTTCTTCATAAAAATGCTTTAATCAGAATTCTTGCTCTTAGTTTATCTTTAGTAGAATACTGGCTTTTAATTCTGACTGCTTCCCGCACTTCTTGGATTGGCTATATTATTGCTCTTATAGTTGCCTTTGCTTTGTTATTTGCTAAGAAAAAACCATTTTGGGTAATCAGTCGTTGGTTTACAGTTACTGCTCTTAGTGTTTTTATCATGATTTCTTTTGGCGATATGTCAGAGCGTTTTGGTCATATCTTTAAATTGGAAGGAGTTAAAACATTTTTAACCAGTCCTTTTAAGTCTCCGCCTGAAGACGGCATTCCTATGGACAGCAGCCTTAGCCTTGAAGATCAGTTAGCCATTGTTGCTACTAAAACTGATATTCCTCCTACCCCTGTCAAAGATCGTCAAGTTCCGGCTGATGTTTATTATGATCCTTATCCCGAGCTGCAAGCCTATTTGGCTACTACCAGCGGAGAAACTATTAATGTCAGTTATTCTGCCAATGCTTTAAAATATGGTTTATCTGCTGGTATTCGTTTAGATAGTCTTTGGCCTAATGCCATCAAAGCTCTTAAAACCAACCCCTTATTAGGCACAGGTTATTCTACTTTAACTAAAACAAAAGTCTGGGAATTTACTGTAGCTGAATCAACTGACAATGATTATCTCCGCCTTTTAGGCGAAACCGGCATTCTTGGTTTTCTTTCTTTCTTAGCAATATTTGTCATCATTCTTAAAACTCTTTTTACTGCCTTTAAACAAACGAGCAATCCTATTTATTATGGTCTTTTCAGCTCAGGCATTGCCATTACCATTGGTTTGTTAACTAATGCTTTATACATTGATGTTTTTGAAGCCTCTAAGGTTGCTTATGGCTATTGGTCTATTATTGGCTTAATTTTAGCTTTAGCTGTATTAATTATTAAACCTAAACATGTTAAAAAAAGTCGCTAAAATTATTATTCCTATTTTCATTTTCATTCTTACCTTTATTCCTCGTCTTTACAAAATTGACAATCCTGTAGCTGATTGGCATTCTTGGCGGCAGGCAGATACAGCTGCTGTTGCCAGAAACTTTGTTAAAGATAAATTTAACCTTCTTTACCCTCAGTCTGACAGTTTTTTTGGGAATAATGGTCTAGATATACCTAATCCTGACAGGCTATTTATCAATGAGTTTCCTTTTTATAATGCCATTGTTGCCTTGTTGTATAAACAATTTGGCATTAAAGAAATTATCGCCAGATTAGTTAGTGTTGTTTTTGCCAGTATGGGCGCTGTTTTCCTCTATCTTTTAACTAAAAGACTTTTTAATCAAAAAATAGCTTTAACTACCAGTCTTTTTTATGCCCTAAATCCTTACAATGTTTTTTATGGCAGGGTGATTATGCCTGATCCGGCCTTTATTAGCCTTTCTATAATTTCTCTTTATCTTTTAGTTAAATGGACTAAATCGCAAAAAAAGCTTGATGCTCTTTTATTCACTTTTATTTTCGCCTTAGCCATGTTAATTAAGCCCTATGCCATCTTCATGGCTTTTCCTATGGCTTATTGGCTTTGGATTAATCTTGGTAAAAAAATATTCACCAACAAACAAGCCTATTTAATGGCCTTAGGTTCTTTTGTCCCTTTAGCTTTATGGCGCTATCATCATTATTTACATCCTGAAGGGATTTTTGACAGTCGCTGGTTATTTAATCTTAATAATATTCGCTTTTCCGGTGCTTTTTTCCGCTGGCTTATCTTTGACCGCTTTAATCGGCTTATTTTTGCTACTGGCGGCTTTGTTCTTTTAATCATTGGCCTGCTTTCTTCATATACCAGCAAAACCCGCGCTTTAATCTTTGTCTGGTTTTTATCAGTTATTACTTACATGACTATCTTTGCCAGCGGCAATGTTACTCATGACTATTATCAACTTCCAATTGTTCCTGTTGGCTCTATTTTAGTTGCTTTTGGCTTTTGGCAGATAATTAATCTCAGCAAAAAGATTTTTCCCAAGGTAATTAATATTTCTTTAGCTGTTTTCCTGCTTTTATTATCTTTTGCTTTTGGCTGGTATGAGGTCAGGGGATTTTTTAATATAAATCATCCGGAAATTGTTTCTGCTGGTCAGGCAGTTGATCGCCTAACTCCCAAAGACGCTACTGTTATTGCTCCCTATGCTAAAGATCCGGCTTTTCTTTATCAAACCAATCGTCATGGTTGGCCTTTTGCCGGAGGAGTTAAGGAAAAAGCTTATGAGCAGGGTATTACTCACTATATCAGCACTCAGAATAAGGAGAGTCAGGAAGTTAAATGGCTTAAAAATACTTGTCAGATTGTTGAAGAAACAGACCAATATGTTTTAATTGATTTAAGAGGTTGTTCTTTATAAATGAAGATTTTAATGCTCACTCCATATTTGCCTTATCCTTTACATTCTGGCGGCCAGATCAGAAGCTATAATCTTCTTAAAAATTTAGCCAAAAAACATCAGGTAACTCTTTTTAGTTTTATTCGTTCTCATGATGAGAAAAAATACATTAAAGAGTTAAGCAAATATTGCAGTCATATTAAGTTATTTAAACGCCGTCAGGCTTGGGATATCAGAAATATTATTATCTCTGCTCTTACTCCTTACCCTTTTTTAGTAGCTATTTATCTTTCTAAAAAACTTAAATCAGCTATTGCCCAAGAATTATCTTCTCATAAGTATGACCTTATTCACGCTGAAACCTTTTATGTTATGCCTAATCTTTCATCAGCTGTAAACTTACCTGTACTTTTAGTTGAGCAAACAATTGAATATTTAGTTTATCAGCGTTTTGTGGAAAATTTTAAGCTGTTTTTTCTCAAGCCTTTGCTTTATTTCGATGTTTTTAAAATTAAGCTTTGGGAAAAATATTTCTGGCGTAAAGCCACTCGCCTGGTAGCTATGTCTGATTCAGATAAAAAAATAATGCAAAAAACAGTTAAAGGTGCAAATGTTGATGTTGTTGCCAACGGCGTTGATGTTGACTATTTTGCCAAAATTAAATCAGCTTTAAAATTAACAAAAACTCCAACTATTTTATTTGTCGGCAATTTTAAATGGTTGCCTAATAAAGATGCTGCTGTATTTTTAACTGAAAAAATTTGGCCTTTAATCAAACAAAAACTACCTCAAGCAAAATTATGGATTGTTGGTAGAAATCCCACTAAAGAAATTCTTAAATTAGCTAATCAGCTTAATGTTAAAGTTACTGGTGATATTGCTGATATTCGCACTGCCTTTAAAAAAGCCAATGTTCTTTTAGCTCCTATCCGTAATGGCAGAGGTACAAAATACAAAGTCTTAGAAGCTATGGCTAGTCAAGTACCGGTAGTCACTACTCAGTTAGGCATAGAAGGTATTAATGCTCAAAACAATCATTCAGTTATTATTGCTGAATCAGCTGAAAATTTAGCTCAAAAAACCACAGAAGTTTTAACTAATAGCCATTTAGCTGAAAAATTATCTAAAAATGGCAAAGAATTAGTCTATAAGCAGTATAATTGGCAGACTATTTCTCAGAAACTTGATAAAATCTATCAACAGTTAGGAGGAGCTTAATGGATTTATCAGTTATTATTGTTTCTTACAATACTCAGTCACTAACTCTTCAGGCAATTAATTCAGTTGTTAAAGCTCAACAACCTAAGAATAAATTAGAGATTATTTTAATTGACAATAATTCTTCAGATAACACAATTTCCCTTGTTAAAAAAAAGTTTCCTCAGGTTAAAATAATTGCTAACTCTAAAAACTTAGGTTTTGCTTCAGCCAATAATCAAGGACTGAGAAAAGCTAAAGGAAAATACCTTCTTTTATTAAATTCTGATGTGATTATAAACAAAGACACCTTAGTTAAAATGATTGATTATATGGATAATAATCAGCCAGTAGGTTTATCTACTTGCAGAGTAGAATTAGCTGACGGCTCTATTGATCCTGCTTCTCATCGGGGATTTCCCACTCCATGGGCATCTTTTACTTATTACTCAGGTTTAGAAAAACTTTTTCCAAGCTCTAAAATATTTGCTCAGTATCATCAAGGCTGGAAAGATTTGAATCAAGTTCATCAGATTGATAGTCCTGTTGGCGCTTTTTATCTTTTAAACAGAAAAGCTTTACAGCAAGTAGGCTTTTTCGATGAATCATTTTTTATGTATGGAGAAGATTTAGACTTAGCTTATAGATTAAAAAAAACTAATTGGCAGGTTATTTACAATCCGATTACAAAAATTACCCACCTGAAAAGTTCATCTGGTTTAAAGAAAAGAAAAGGGGATAAATTAACTTCAGAAGATAAACAACAGCGTATTATAACAACTAAACATTTTTTTAAAGCCATGAAAATATTTTATAAAAAACACTATTTTAAAAAATATTTTCTTTTTTATTTCCCTGTTTTACTAGCTATTAATCTATTTCAGTTTATTAAAATCATTAAAATAAAATTATCGTGAAAACATTATGAAAATTGTTATTGATTGTCGATTCTGGGGGCCAAAACATACAGGGCTTGGTCGCTATACTCAATCTTTAGTTAAAGCTATTTATAAATTAAAGCCCAGCCATCAATTTTATTTAATTATTAATCCTAAAAACAAGAGGATAATTCAAAAAACTGTTCCTAAATTTAATCTTATTGTTTGCTCAGCTAAACCCTATTCCATTAAAGAACAATTTCAGCTTCCTAAAATTTTATCTCAGTTAAAACCAGATTTGGTTCACTTTCCTCATTTTAATGTTCCTTTATTTTTTAAAGGTAAGTTTATTGTTACTATTCATGACTTAATTAAACATCATTCAACCGGCTCAGCCACAACCACAAAACCTTTATTTGAATATCCTTTTAAACGATTTGGCTATCGTTTGATTATGAAGCATGCAGTTAACAATTCTCATTTAATTCTTGTTCCTTCTCAGTGGGTCAAAAAAGACATTCTTCAATTTTATAATATTTCCAGCAAGAAAATTATTGTCACTCCTGAGGCAGCTGCTGAAATATACAATAAACCGCAAAATTTTAAAACATCAGTCAGCCAGCTAAAAACTCCCTATCTTATCTTTGTTGGCAATACTTATCCTCATAAAAATATACTTCAATTAATTAAAGCAGTCCAGATAGTTAATCAGCAAAAAAAATTAAAACTGATTATTGTCACTGCCAGAAATATTTTTTATCAAAGACTGCGCCAACAGATAAGAAAATTAAAAGCTCAGTCGGTTATTAAGCTTAAAAGTTTTGCCTCAGATCAAGAGCTTAAGTCTCTTTATTATCACTCTCTGTCTTTTATTACCCCCTCTCTTTTAGAGGGTTTTGGCTTGCCTGGCATAGAGGCCATGGCTTCCGGCACAATAGTTCTATCATCAAATACTTCCGCTCTGCCTGAAGTTTATGCTAAATCTGCCCTATATTTCAATCCCAACAGTCTTAATGATATGGTTAAAAAAATAAACAAAGTAATAGATTTTTCCTCCTCAGATCGGCAAAAATTAATCAGCAAAGGACAAAAACATGCTCAAAAATATTCTTGGCAAAATACAGCTGAAAAAACTTTAAAAGCTTATCAACAATGAAAATTGCTTTTGTTTACGACAGGATTAACAAATTTGGCGGCGCTGAAAGAGTTTTGCAAACCTTGCATCAAATTTGGCCTCAAGCTCCTATTTTCACAGCTGTTTATAATCCCAAAACATCTTCTTGGGCCAAAAATATTTTAATTAAACCTTCATTTCTTCAGCATTTTCCTTTAGCTAAAACCCATCATGAACTTTATCCTTGGTTAACTCCTTTAGCTTTTGAGTCTTTTAATTTTAATAATTATGATGTAGTTATTTCTGTTACAAGCGCAGAAGCTAAAGCCATTATTACTCAGCCAAACACTCTTCATCTTTGTTATTGTTTAACTCCAACCCGCTATCTTTGGTCACATCAGCAGGATTATCAATCTTTTCCCGGTTTAGGCAGCTGGAATAAATTAAGCAAGTTTGTTTTTAAAAAAACTGCTAAATATCTTCAGCAATCTGACTTAATTGCTTCTTCTAGACCTGATAAATACATTGCCATTTCTCAAGCTGTTCAAAAAAGAATTAAACAATATTATCATCGCTCTTCTGTTATTATTCACCCTCCGGTTAATGTTAAAAAATTCTCCAAAAAATCTAAACCTAAATACAAAATACTAAATACTAAATACTATCTCCTTGTCTCCCGCCTCACTTCTTACAAAAAAATTGATCTAGCTATTAAAACATTTAACAAATTAAAAAAGAATTTAATAATTGTCGGTAGCGGTCGGGAAAGAAAACGATTGCAAACCATCGCCGGACCAACTATTAGTTTTGCCGGCCAAGTCAGCGATCAAGAATTAACTAAGCTTTATCAACATTGTCAGGCTTTAATTATGTCTCAGGAAGAAGATTTTGGTATTACTGCTGTTGAAGCCATGTCAGCTGGAAAACCAGTCATTGCTTTTAACAAAGGCGGTATTTTAGATACTGTTATTCATAAGAAGACTGGCATTCTATTTTCAGCTCAAACAGTTGACAGTTTGACTTCAGCTGTGAAACAATTTATCTCATCTGCTTGGGACACTAAAATAATTAAAACTCAAGCTAAAAAATTTGACCAGCAGATTTTTAAAAATAAAATAAAAACATTTGTGGAGGAACAATGGAAAAAACAAAAAAAATCCCGGTAAAAGTTCTTATCATGTGCGGCGGCAAAGGTACTCGTATGTGGCCTATCAGCAATATGGGGCATCCTAAGCAATTTGAAAGCTTGCTTGGCAAAAAATCCATGTTTCGTCAAACAATTGAACGTGTCCTTAAAGGCTTTAAGTCTGAAGATATATATATTGCTACCAGCGATAAATTTGGCAAATTTTTAATCAAACAAGCGCCTGAGGTATCTCAGGCCAATTTTATTTTAGAACCAGCCATGCGTGATAATTTAGGCGCCATTGGTTTAGCCACTTCAATGATTAATCATCGTCATCCAGATTCTGTCATGATTATCCTTTGGGGGGCTGATCACGTAGTTCAAAAAGAAAAAGCTTTTTTATCAGCTATTAAACACGCCGCTGTTTTAGCTCATGAAAATAATATTATGGTTCATGTTGATACTCCTCCCACTTATCCGTCAGTTCATAATGGCTGGATTAAAATCGGCAAACATATAAAAACAGTTAATGGTCATAAGGTTCATGAATTTATCCGCCAAGTAGAAAAACCTAATCAGGAAACTGCCAAAAAATTCTTTAAATCTAAAGACTATCTGATTCATGTCGGCTATATGGCCACTAAACCTGCTTTATTACTGGAGTATTATAAAAAATATGCTCCTGATACTTATAAAATCATTAATAAAATTGCTCAAACTATCGATACTTCCAAGTTTGAATCTACTTTAAAAACTGAATATCCTAAATTTGAAAAAGTTTCTATAGATTATGGCTTATTTGAAAAACTACCGCCTCGCAGTCAATGGGAACTGCCAACAAAAATGGGCTGGATTGATGTTGGTACTTGGGGCTTGCTCTATCACGGCCTTAAGAAGGATAGTAATGGCAATATTGTCATGGGCAAAGCTGAATTAATAGAAACCAAAAACTCTCTTATTGTCAGCAAAGACCAGGGGATTGTTGGTGTAGTTGGCTTAGATGGCATGATTGTGGTTGACACAGAAGATGGTTTGTTGGTTTGTCCGCTGTCTCAAGCACCTAAAGTCAAGCAGTTGTACAAAGCTTTATACGAGAAAAATAAATAAGAAAATAAGATATATGTATCCAGATATTAAAAGATTAATAGATATTGTTTTAGCTGTTTTTTTAGCCATTCTTTTTTTGCCTTTTTGGATTATTATTCCTTTAGTTATCTGGCTGGATTCTGGCAGGCCAATGATCTATAAACATACTCGTATTGGTCGTAATAATAAAAAATTCTGGCTTTATAAATTCCGCACCATGATTAAAGATGCTGATGAAGTTCTTTATAAAAAAAACAAAAAGCTTTTGAAAAAATTCAAAAAGCATGATTTTAAATTAGCCAATGATCCTCGTATTACTAAATTAGGCCGTTTATTGCGTAATCTTACCATCGATGAATTTCCTCAACTTTGGAATGTTTTGAAAGGGGAGATGAGTATGATTGGACCTAGAGCCTATATTGAAGCAGAACTTAAAGCTCAAACCAAAAAATATCCTCAAACTAAACCCATGATTAAACAAGTGTTGAAAATCAAGCCAGGCATCACCGGCTCATGGCAGACTTCCGGCAGAAATATTATTCCATTTGACAAGAGAGTTCAAATAGATCTTAATTATGCTAAGAATTATAGTTTTTGGACGGATCTTTTAATTCTTTTAAAAACACCGCTTGCTATGCTGTCAAAATGGTAAAAATTAAAAAAATAGATATTGAAATTGAAACTGAAGCTGAAGCTAAACCTGAAATTGAAGCCAAAGCTAAGTCTAAATTTAAACTGCCTCGTTTCAATAAAAAAACTAGCAGAGTATTTTTAATATTTTTATCAGTTTTTTTAATTTTCATTGTTTTAGGACTATTTACTGCCCTACAACTAAAGTCACCAGCTCAAGCAATGATAAAATCTGTTAAAAATTCCATTACTGCTGTGCAGAATAAAGATTTAACAGCAGCTGAAGATAATTTAAAGCAGGCTCAGGAAAATCTGCAAAAAGTAAGATCTAAATATCGCCTTGTTTCTTGGCTAAGAATAATTCCTTTTTTCGGTGCCTACATCAAAGATGGCTATCACGGTCTTAACGCCGCCCAATATGGTTTAGAAACAGGAGAAATTCTTATTGAAGCTATTAAACCTTATGCTGATGTCATGGGTTTTAGTTCAGATGAAGTTAAGCTTAATATCCAGAGCGCTGAAGAAAAAATCATTTTTATTTTGGAAACTCTGGATAAAATTTCTCCTCAAATGGAAGTTGTCAGTCAAAAAGTAGCTTTAATTGAAGAAGAAATTAATCAAATTAATCCTAAACGATATCCTAAAACTTTTAAAGGAAAACCAGTTCGCAGTCAGATTTCCAGCATTCAAACTTCATTAAAAGAGACTCAGGAAACTTTAGCCAATATTAAACCTTTATTAGCTATGCTGCCTAAACTTTTAGGTCAGCCTGATCCCCAGAAATATCTGCTTATTTTTCAAAATAATGCTGAAATCAGACCATCTGGCGGCTTTCTCACTGCTTATGCCATTCTGGAAACTCATAGAGGTAAAATCACTCCATTATTATCCAAAGATATTTATTCTTTAGATGCTAAATTTGGCAAAAAACTGCCTCCGCCTGAACCAATTAAAAAATATCTGCCTTTAGTCTATAACTGGCATCTGCGTGATATGAACTTATCTCCTGATTTTAAAGTTTCTATGGAAACTTTCTTTCCTAACTATAAATCAGTCGCTCAATACAAAGATGTTGACGGTATTATTGGCATTGATGTTCAATTGCCGGTTGATTTACTCACAGTTCTTGGCGAAATTGGTGTGGCTAATTGGGGCAACTATAGTGCCGACATTGATCCCAGATGCAATTGTCCTCAGGTAGTTTACAAAATGGAAGATTATGCCACTCGTCCTACTTACTATATTAAACAAGATCGCAAAGGCATGATTGGCCCCTTAATGCATTCAATTCTTTTAAATGTCATGAATTCGCCTAAAAAACTTTGGCCTCAATTTATTAATATTGGTTTAAAAAATATTAAAGAAAAACACTTGATGTTTTACTTTTTTGATGACCAAATGCAGCAAGTAGCTGAGAACTTTAATTCTGCCGGCAGAATTAAAGATTTTGATCAGGATTATTTTCATCTTAATGATTCTAATTTTGGCGGCTCCAAATCCAATCTATATATCCAGCAGGAAATTCAACAGGAAATAGATGTTACTTCAGACGGCACTATTACCAAAACTGTTACTATTATCTACACCAATCCTGAGCCGGAAGACGATTGCAACCTGGAATCAGGCGGGCTTTGTCTTAATGGCTTTCTTCGTGACTGGGTAAGACTTTATGTACCTGAAGGCAGTGAATTAATAGAAGTTCTTGGCTCTGAAGTTAAAGCTTCTACCTCTAAAGATCTTGGAAAAACAGTTATTGAAACTTTTATTGAACTTCGTCCTGAATCTAAAACTAAATTAATTGTTAAATATAAACTCCCTTATAAATTAGCCAAAGATCAACCATATAAATTATTTATTCAAAAACAGCCGGGAGCTAAAAACCATCAATATCAAATCACTTTAGGCAATCAATTTCAGGAATTCCTTCTTGATGGCGACAAAGAACTCACATTTTAGCACCCCGGGGTGCAATATTTTATATGTTTCGAACTTACACAGCCGAAGCTATTATTATCAAGCGCATTAATCTTAATGAAGCTGACCGCCTTTTAACTATTTTTGCTAAAAATTATGGTAAAAAGAAAATTATGGCCAAAGGAGTTCGTCGGCTTACTTCCAGAAAAAAAGGTCATTTAGAGCTTTTTAATCAAGCTAGGCTTTTTATTGCTAAAGGAAAAAAAATTGACTTAGTTACTGAAGTTAAAACAATTAATAATTTTCCTGATTTAAGGAAAAATCTTAGCTCTGTCCGCATAGCTTATCTTTTTGCAGAACTTATTGATCAGCTTACTGCTGAAGAACAAGAAAACAATCAAGCTTATCAGCTTTTAGTCAGCAATCTCAGTCAGCTTAATCAAGCAAGAATTAATAAAAATATAATTATTGATTTTGAAAAAAATCTTCTTCAGATTTTAGGTTTTGGTTTGCCAAAAACAATCACCAAACAATCTCTTGAATCACACATCGCTTCCATCACCGAAAAACCTTTAAATTCTAAAAAAATTAGGTAGTTATTACAAAGTTCCTACTCCAGCATTATTCCAATCATGACCTGCAAGGTCTGTCCTTGCAGGCATTTGTCATCCTGAACAAAGTGAAGGATCTAGCGTTAGCGTAAAATATTTCAATTCGCTCTGTTACACTCGCTTTGCTCGCTAGATTCCTCGCTAACCTCGGAATGACGAGAAAAAAGATTACCAAAAGCCATAATCTCTTTGACTTTAAACTACTCTATCCTCTACAATTACTTCTATGGACTTAATGAAAAAAGTTGTTGCTTTAGCCAAGCGTCGTGGCTTTATCTTTCCTGGTTCAGCCATCTATGGCGGTTTGGCCAACACCTATGATTATGGCCCTTTTGGTATAGAGCTTTTAAGAAATATTCGTAATTTCTGGTGGCAGTATTTTGTTTCTTCCCGTCCTGAAATTTATGGTTTGGAAACCAGCATTTTAATGAACCCTAAAGTTTGGGAATCTTCTGGACATACTCAAAGCTTTACTGATGCTTTAATAGAATGCAAACAATGTCATATTCGCACCAGGGCTGATCATTTAATTGAAGACAAGTTAACCAATACTAAAGTTGAAGGTAAAAGTTCTGAAGAGCTTAATGAAATTATTCTCAAAGAGCAAATCAAGTGTCCTTCTTGCAATAAATCTGACTGGACTTCTCCCCAAGAATTCAATCTTCTTTTTGAAACCAAAGTCGGCATTGTTCCTGCCAGTCAATCTAAAGTTTACCTTCGCGGTGAAACAGCTCAGGGAATGTTTGTTGATTTTAAACAAATTCTCGATACTGTATCTCCTAAACTTCCTTTTGGCTTAGCTCAATCAGGCAAAGCTTTTAGAAATGAAATTACCCAGGGGCAGAATGTTTTTAGAACTTTAGAATTTGATTTAGCAGAATTTGAATATTACATCAAAAAAGAAAACTGGCAGAAAACCTTTGAATACTGGAAACAAGAAATTAATAAATTTGTTTCTGCCCTAGGTGTTAAAAAAGCCAATCTCCGCTGGCGCCCTCATGATAAAGATGAACTCTCTCACTATTCTGAACGCACAGAAGATTTAGAATACAAGTTTCCTTTTGGCTTTAAAGAATGGTATGCCATTGCTTACAGGACTGACTTTGATCTTAAAAATCATATGGAAAAATCAGGGGTAGATTTGCAATATACTGATCCTAAAACCAATGACAAATTTATTCCTCATGTTATTGAACCAACCTTTGGTCTTTCCCGCACTATACTTGTTCTGCTCACTGACGCCTATACTGAAGAAAAAGATAGAGTTTTTCTTAAGCTTGCTCCTAAAATTGCTCCTTTTAAAATCGCTGTTTTTCCTTTATTGGCTAACAAGCCTGAATTAATCAAAAAAGCTAAAACAATCTTCAATTCATTAAAAGATAAATATCACACTGCTTGGGATAATCATGGCAATATTGGCAAACGCTATCGCCGCCAGGATGAAGTTGGCACTCCCTGGTGCATTACTGTAGATTTTGATACTCTTAAGGATGACACTGTTACTGTCCGTGACCGCGACACTATGAAGCAAGAAAGAATTAATATTAAAAAATTAAATAAATATTTTCAGGAGAAACTATGAAATTACACCTTAAATATGTTATTCCTGCTGCCCTGATTGTCGGCGCAGCTGTTTTTTTCTTTTCTGTTAAAAGAAATGCCAAAGCTCCTGTAGAGCAAGACACTCCTGCTAGAAGAATGGAACAGATAAATAAAGTACCTGTCAAAGACAGGCCTTATGTTACTTTGACTCCCAGAACTGATGGTCGGGAAGTAACCATGATTATAGATAATGTTAAAAATGCCACCAGAGCTGAATATGAATTAGAATATCAAGCCGGCTCCATGATTCAGGGAGTTTTTGGTACCATTGATTTTTCTAAAGAAGCCCTTCCAATATCTAAAAAACTGCTTTTTGGTACATGCTCTAAGGGTAAATGCCGATATGACGAAGATGTTTCCGGAGGCAGTTTAACTATTAGATTTGAGGGCAGTCAGGATCCTTATATTCTTAAAACTGATTTTAATCTTCAGCAAATGGCTGACAGAAAAGGTGTTTTTACCAGTAAAGATATTAAAGCCAGTCTTGATGTTGGCAAAGCTGGATTACCTGTTTCTGCTTTTGTTATTGTTACCGACACCATGGGTCCTCCGGCTCCGGTTGATGGAGAAATAATTGCCGGACCTTATTCTTTCTTATCTACCACTTCGCCTAGATTAACTAGCGCTGAGTTAACTATTCAATCCAAAGATGATCTTACTAATGCTCAGCTTTTACAATGGTCAGGCACAGCTTGGACAGAATTAACCAGCAAAGTAGGCAATAATAAAATCTCTGCTCCGGTTACCAGTCTGGGAACATTTGTCTTAGTCAAGCTGCCTGCTC
>Ga0209976_10000019_pt1 | contig 150269 bp, 122 predicted proteins | sample SumtaG_FD_182806 | JGI IMG/M metagenome (GOLD analysis project Ga0209976, IMG submission 182806) | Deep subsurface microbial communities from Indian Ocean to uncover new lineages of life (NeLLi) - Sumatra_00157 metaG (SPAdes) (version 2) | ecosystem: Environmental > Aquatic > Marine > Oceanic... | reverse complement strand
GAAATGTTGAAACCTGCTGAGAACGAAAGGGCTCATTATGCAGCGGGTAATAGAATGAGGTATCAAAAAGATAAAAAGCAAGGTATATTTTACGATAATCGTTGGTTTAAAGATTGGCCTGTTAACTTTGCCTTGTCCCTCTTATACCCGATTTTTAAATGGAATGAAGAGAATGTCTACAAAAATACTAAAGATTACTTATGGAATAAGTAATCTTAAGAAGATATTAAATTCTTTTCACTAAAAATAGAGAAAGTAAGAAACTAATAAAAGAACTAATAACTCTTCCAATTATTATTCCCCAGATTCCATAAGATAAAACTAAGACAAGCATAAAACCTGTTTTTGCAATTTTGGAAAAGATGGTTAAAATATATCTTTCTTTTATAGCCATTTTTGAGTTAAGGGCAGTCACTGGTAAGCCAGTAGGTATTAATAAAGAAAGAGCAAAGACTTGAGAATAAAAAACTGAATTTGAGTAGTTAGGAAGAAATAATTTATAGAAAAGAGGAGCTAAAAGAATATAAATTATCATTATTAGAAATCCCAAAACTATTAATTGGAAAACCTTTTTTAAAAAGGTTTTTTTAAGTTCTTCTTTACTTCTCTTGCTGAATTTAGGAAAAGCCAAGGCTGGTATAATATTTAAAAAACTGGTTATTTCTTCAACGGGATAAATAGCAAAAGAATAAACAGCTAATTCCATAGCTCCTAAAAAGTGAAAGATTAAAATCTGGTCTAATCTTTGGACAATACTTCCTATCACCCCCATTAAGCTTAAGTGCTTTCCATGGGTGATGGTTTTTTCATCCTCTTTTTTATTTGGTTTTAGTTCTTTTTCTACTCGGTCATAAAGAGTGAAATCGATAAAAGCTGGAACAAAAAAATAAATAGCGGTTAAAATAATAAGACTTAAGCTTGTTGAGGAGTTAAGTTTTGTTATTAAGATTGTCCCTAAAACGAGAGCTAGGGCTGAAATTAGACGGTTAAAACTAATGTATTGAGACTTGGTTTTGAATAGTCTGCGTCCGGTTAAGATAGAGCTATAAATTTTAAAAGCATAAAAGAAGGGAAATAAAAGAGAAATTACTAAGAGAGGAATTGGCAAAAGCTCATTTCCTCTAAAATAATAATAAACAGCTAAAATAAAAGCTGTTAAACTTCCTAATGCTCCATATTTTATTTTTAACTTTGATATTTTATAGAATCCTCCTTCAAAACCACGGGCAACAGCCTGAGTTAGAGCTGTTCCCATTCCGGTTAATGAAAACATTGCTAGGATTGCAGCTAAAGATAATAAGTACTTATAGTTTCCAAAGGTGGTAGGGTCTAAAAAATTAGCGTAAGCTACAGCTAATAAAAAAGAGCCTCCAGTAGAGACAATTCTTATAATACTTAACCAGAATCCTCCTTTTACCAAATAGATATTATCGGTTTTAGTATACTTTTCAGCATCTTTTAGAAAACGATAAATCTTGTTCTTGAGAATGCCAATAAATTTCATTAAGCTTCAATAAACTTATTGTCTTCTAAATATTTAATGATTTTTTTTACACATTCATTAGGCAACAGACTGTCTGTATTCAATTCTATTTCAGGGTTTTTTGGAGGTTCGTATGGGTCAGAGATTCCGGTAAAGTTTTTAATTTCTCCTAACCTCGCTTTTTTATATAATCCCTTTGTATCTCTTTTCTCGCAAACCTCAAGAGGAGCATTGGTAAAAACTTCTATGAAATTAGGTAATTCATCTCTTAATCTTTTCCTTATCTCTATATAGGGTGAAATAAAAGAAGCTATTACTCCTACTCCATTTTTACTCAAGAGTTTTGAAACGAAACCAACTCTTTTTATGTTTTCTTCCCTGTCTTCTTTTGAGAATCCAAGATCTTTACTTAAATGCTTTCTTACTATATCACCATCTAATCTTTCTATTTTGAATTTTCTTTCTTTAAGGATGTTGTATACTCCATCAGCTACAGTAGTTTTTCCAGACTGTGGTAGGCCTGTAACCCATAAAACAAAACCTTTTTGATTTTTGTTTTTTTGATTGTACATATTGTCTACTAATGAATTTAAACTGGTTGTTAAAAAATTATATACCTCAGGCCGAATTATATATTCTGGAGGCTGCTCTTTGTTTTTTATCTTGTTTCTTAATTTTGTGCCTGAAAAGGAAACTTTTTCCTCATCAGGGTATTCATTTAAAAATGTATGTTGTTTCCTTTGTGGATTGTATACAGCTTCAGGATATTTCAAGATATTAATACCTATTTCTTCTTTTTCAAAGTTATCAAAGATGTTTTGAGCGTCAAAGGGACCGTAATAATTTCCTACACCAGCATGGTCTCTTCCTATAATAAAGTGTGAGCAACCAAAATTTTTTCTGACCAAAGCGTGAAAAATTGCTTCTTTAGGTCCTGCATATCTCATTCTAAAAGGTAAGATTCCCAAAAAGACCCTGTTTTTTGGATAGTATTTGTTAATTAAAATTTCATAAGCTGCTAAAATATATTCATCTTTAAAATCGTCTGTCTTTTTTTTACCTATAACAGGATTTATAAATAGACCGTCAACTTCTTTTAGAGCTTGTTTTTGCAAAAATTCATGACCTCTGTGAGGCACATTTCTTGTTTGGAAACCTACAACACTATTCCATCCTCTTTCTTGGAAAATTTGTCTGGTTTCCGATGGGAAAAAATCATACTCTGGAAAAATTTCTTTTTTGTCGTTTAGTAACTTTATATCTCCCCCAACCAAGTAATTTTCCATTTTGTAAACGCTTTTTACTCCAGGGTGATTTCTGTCTAAAGTGCCGTAAACATTTTTTGCGAAAAAATCTTTGTCGTTTGAGTAAAACTCAATATTTTCTAATAATCCCAAAGGTTCTCTGTTTTCGTTATACAAAAAGAGAGTATTTTCATTCTTTAAAATCTCGTATTCCTCATCAGAAACATCCAAGACAATAGGAATAGACCATACTTCTCCATTTTGAAGATGCATTTCAGAGACCACGCTCTGAAAATCTCTCTTTCTTAAAAAACCAGAGAGAGGAGAATAGAGCCCCCTGGCTATGTTTTTTAGTTCTTGGATTTTCTCTTTATCTAAGACTAAAAACTTAAAATTCCCTATATTTTCTAAGGTTTGTTTTTTTTCCTGGTTAGATAAAACTCTATTTATTAATTTTCCGCCGTGTGGAAGAATCATATTTATAGAGACTTATAAATAAAATTATCTTTCTTTTGTTTTTTAAAGTGCCCTTTAATATCAATAAGTACTGGAGGGGAAGAGCTGATTTTTTTTAAATCAGTTAAAGATAGATTTTTAAACTGGTTATGGACTACGGCTAAAACTGTTGAATCAAATTTTTTATTATCTTGAGATAAATTAGAGACAGGAGTTATTCCAAAGAGTTTTATTTCTTCTTTAGTTAAGACAGGGTCGTAGCCAAAGACCTTACAGTTTTTACTTTTTAATCTCTTGATAGTATTTTCTATTCTTGAATTCCTATAATCCCTGCAATTTTCTTTGAAAGTTAAACCCATTATTAATATCTTGGAATTTTTAATTTTCTTTTTAGCTTCCTTTAAGGCTTGAAATGTTAAATCAGCTACGTAATAGGGCATATATTCATTAATTCTTCTGCCAGCTAAAATGACTTCTGGATTATATCCTAATTTTTTGGCTACATAGGTTAGGTAGTGAGGATCTTTGGGAATACAATTCCCTCCTACCAAACCTGGTTCAAAGTATTGAATGTTCCATTTGGTAGCCGCCGCTTTCATTACTTCCTTGATATCTAAATCCATTTTTGAGAAAATTAGAGAGAGTTCGTTAGCTAAAGCGATATTCAAATCTCTTTGGATATTCTCAATTACTTTAGCAGCTTCAGCAGTCTTAATATTTGGAGCTTTATATAAGCCTGCTTTACAAATCAGGGCGTAGACTTTTTCTACAATTTTGAGTGTTTTTTTATCCTGGGCTGAAATAATCTTTACTATACTCTTGACTGTATGTTTTTTGTCTCCTGGATTAATTCTTTCTGGTGAATAACCTAATTTAAAGTCTTTTCCTGATTCAAATCCTGAATATTTTTCAATAATCGGTCCGCAGACTTCCTCTGTAACTCCAGGGTAAACAGTTGATTCAAAAACCACTATTGTTCCTTTTTGGAGATTTTGACCAATAGTTTTTGAAGCTGATTTAATATAGCTTAAATTCGGTCTTTTAAATTTATCTATTGGGGTGGGTATAGCTGCTATTATGAAATTTGATTTTTTTAATTCCTTTGGGTCAAAAGTATACCTTACCTTAGACTCTATTAAATCCTTTTTCTCAACTTCATCAAGATTGTCATAGTTTTTCCTTAATTCCCTCACTCTTTTTTTGGATACGTCAAATCCCAAAACAGGGGCAATTTTAGTTTTGCCAAAAGAGACGGCCAGTGGAAGGCCAACATATCCTAATCCTACTACTGCTAATTCCACATTTTTTAATTGTTTTTTCATAATAATTAATTGAAATTCTTAAATCTTAGTCTTGCCTAAAAAATAATTGAAATGTTCTAAGCAAGATGCCTATATCAAGCAATAAGGTTCTATTTTTTAGATAATATAAATCATACTCAAATTTCTCTTTGCTGTCCATAACAGATCTTCCATACCTGAATTTTATCTGTGCCCAACCGGAAAATCCAGGCTTTATAATATGACGTAAATGGTAGTGGGGAATTTCTTTTTCTAATTTTTCAACAAACTCTGGTCTTTCCGGTCTAGGCCCTATCAAAGAAATATCACCCTTCAAGACATTTATCATTTGGGGGAGTTCGTCAAAGTGAAACCTTCTTATAAATTTTCCGACTCTGGTTATTCTTTTATCTTCTCTTTTAGCCCAGACAGCTTGTCCTTTTTCAGCTCCCACCATCATTGATCTAAATTTGTATAATTTGAAAGACTGTCTGTCTTTTCCAATTCTTTGCTGGGAATAAAAGACAGGTCCCTGGTCGTCTAACTTGATAAATATAGCTATTAAAACCCAAAGAGGCAGGCTTAAGACGAGTATTAAACCAGATACAATAATATCAAAAAAACTCTTAACTTTATCAAAGAAGCCTTTTTCTCCTTCTTTCAGATTTTCTAAAAACCAAGTCTGCGAAACCATTGACAAGGGAACCTTTTGGATAACCAATTCGTAAGCTTTTGTAAAATCTAAGAAATTCACCTTAGTTGGAAGGAAAAAATAGAGAGCTTTTAACATTTTAGGGTCAGATTCAAAGTTTTCAGTAAAAATTACAGTATCAATGCTCCTTTCTTGAATTTGGGATAAAATATCTTTTTCTAAATCTATTGGAATCAATTTATATCCTAAATAGGGCCGTTGATTGATTTCTTGTTTTAGATTTTCTATTTCAACTCCCTCTCCCGCTATTGCTACCCTGTTTGCAAAATGGACAGAGAATAGAGAATAAAAGAATTGACGCCAACCCAAAAACAAAAACCCAAAAATCAAAACATTTAAGATTAGATTAGTTTTAGGACTGATTCCAAAAAAAGGCAAGGAATAGAAAAAAAGCATCCCTAAAATTAAACCAGCTATAATAGCTCCTAAAACCCGAGTGTAGAAAGATAGCTTTGTTTTAATTAGATGAAGGTCATAGAGACCTGCAACATAAAATATTATTATCCAGAAGAAGTAAAGAATGGAAAAGGGCAATAGGTGCAAAAGAAAAATTTCTAAATTAAATTCGCTTAGAAACCTTAAAAATAAAGTTAAGAAAAGAGAGATATAGAGGAAAAAAACATCTCCTAAAAACAGAATAAATTTTTTAAGAGTTACAGTGTTTGACATAGAGTTCTTTAAAAACGATAATACGATTATTAAGTGTAGGATAAAAAGGGGTAAAAATCAACCCTTTTAAGCTTTTTGGCTGGTTGTTTTTAATAACCGTAGGTTGTCAAAAAATTTAGCGAGGATGATATAATTTACAAATATCTATTTATTAACTAAAATAGAAAGATAAATAGTAAAATGAGCAAACGTTTTAGGCAAAGTAAATACCGCTCTTTGGAGAACTTCTGTCTTTCCATGATTAAATGGGGGACTTATTTGATTTTATTTACCCCTTTAATAATATATAGGGGTTCCTTTTTTCCTTTTGTCACTCCAAAGACTATTTATTTCAGAATTTTAGTGGATATTATTTTAGCCTTCTATTTGGTCTTAATAATATTTATTCCCCGTTATAGACCCAAATTTAATATTTTATCTCTTTCAATCTTTCTTTTTGTGGCAGTAATGATTTTATCGGCTATATTTGGCGTTAACTTTGAAAGGAGTTTTTGGAGTACTTATGAGAGAATGACGGGTATTCTTACCTTTCTTCATCTTTTAGCGTTTTTCTTTATCTTAACCAGTGTTTTTAAGAAAAGAGAAGATTGGGATAAAATACTTTCTGTTTCAATCATGGTTGGAATATTTCTTTGCTTTTATATTTTGGGCTCTGGAGGAAAAGAAATATCTACTAGGGGGGGAGGTACAATCGGTAATACTTCTTTCATGGGAGCTTATCTTTTATTTGATGTTTTCTTTGCTTTAATTTTATTCTTGGAAAAAAAGACTTCTGGCTGGCGGATTTTCTCTGGGTTTTCTTTGTTGGTTATGGTTCCTGTATTGTTAGAATCAAAAGCCCGGGGTGCAATCACTTCTTTCTTAGGAGGATTATTGTTGATTTTTTTGGGCTATTTATTATTTTCAGAAAAGAAAAGACAGAAAAAGGCAGGCATCTTTTTAACTTTAGCCCTAATAGCTTTGGTAGTTATTTTAGCAGTTTATCAACCGCCGTTTTTAAAAAGCAGAGCTGGGGAGATTTGGGAGGAAATGAAACCAAGATTTGTTGTCTGGGGAAAAGGATGGAAAGGGTTTTTAGAAAAGCCAATACTTGGCTGGGGTCCTGAAAATTTCAATGTAGTTTTTACAAAATTCTTTAATCCCTGCGTTTTCTTAGGAGAATGCGGAGGAGAGATTTGGTTTGACCGGGTCCACAACATTGTTTTAGACATACTGGTAACTACAGGCGTTGTTGGTTTTGTGATTTATTTATCAATTTTTGTTATTTCTATTATCTGGCTTTTGAAAGTTTATCTTAAAGATAAATACAACGCTTTTTCCTTTTTAGGAATGACATCTCTCTTGACTGTTTATTTCCTCCAGAACCTGTTAGTCTTTGATATGATTTCAAGCTATACAGTTTTTTTCTTGAGCTTAGGATTTATTAATTTTTTAGTAAAAGAAAAGGAAAATGAATTTAGTCAGGATTATGAAGAAGAAAGAGAAACATTTTTATTAAGAGACTCCAGACTTTCAAAAGTTTTACGTAATTTTGCCCTGGTTCTTATTTGTCTTTTAACTATTGTTTTACTTTATTTTGGCAACTTACAGTCAATTAATAGTGCCGCAAATATTGTTAAGACGATTGTTGCTGAAGAAAGCCTAGAAGAAGTAATGATTCTTTACCAAAAATCTTTAGTAGGTTTTATGGAAAAATATGAACCAAGAGAACAATTTGCTCAGAAGATTTCCAGGAGTGATTTTACTGTCTTGCAAGAAAGTAGAGAAATTATAGAATCAGTTTTTGCTTTAGCTGAAGAAGAGATGGAAGAAAGTATGAAGAAGAATTCTTTGGACTTTCGTACTTTTCTTTTTGCTGGCAGGCTTTATTTCGCTGATTATAGATTTAGCCAAGATACGGAAAAATTAAACCTATCAGAAAAGACTCTTGAAGAGGCAATAGAATTAGGACCAACAAATCAACAGGGTTACTGGTACTTGGGAGATGTTAAATTAGTAAAAGGAGAATTTGAAAAAGCTTATGAACTTTTTCAAAAGGCAATTGATTTGGAACCAAGACTTGGTACGTCTCATTGGTACTTAGCTACAGTTTATAGGATTACAGGAAAGTACGAAGAGTCTTTAGAAAAGATAAAAGATGCAGACGAATTTGGTTACCCATGGAAAACCAACTCAGCTGATTTAAAGAGCGCCATTGATGTCTATAATATTTTGGCAAAGGATTCAGAGTTGGTTTCTCTTTACCAAGAGATATTAGAAACACAGCCAGAAAATGCTGAGATTTGGGCCTACTTGGCAGCTGCCTACGCTAATTTAGGAGATAATGAAAAAGCAAGAGAAGCAGCTCAAAAAGTAATAATACTTGATCCTAGTTTAAGACCTGGAGTCGAGGAGTTTTTAAAAGAGATAGAAGAGTAATTATTTAAAACAGCTACTGTAATGAAAAAGTTTTTATTTCTAACAATCATTTTTACTCTTTTTTTACCTCAAACAATAGCAGCTGAAGGAGTTGTTGGTGATTCAGTTAATTTTTATATTCAAGCCCCTTATGATTCTTTGGGGCGAGAAGAGATTGAAGCTATATTATTGAAAGTTTCTTCAAGGGCATATTGGTATTTAGATAATCAGTGGTGGGAGGGTCTGTCAGAGAACCAAAAACAAGAATTTACAGAAGCTTTAAATTCTTTAGCTGATGAATTCGACAGTAAAATTTATCCGATCTTAACCGGAAATTTTGGTTCAGAATGGAATCCAGGGATTGATAAAGATTCAAGAATTACAATCTTAACTCATCCAATGATTGAGGAAGCAGGCGGTTATTTCAATAGCGGGGATGAGTATTTCAAATCTCAAATTCCAAGTTCCAATGAGAGAGAAATGGTTTATCTAAATGCAATCCATATAACAAAACCAAGAGTCAAGAGTCTTTTAGCTCATGAATTTCAGCATTTAATTTCTTTTAACCAAAAAGAAAAGATTCATAATATCTCAGAAGAGGTTTGGCTTAATGAAGCTCGTTCAGAATATGCTCCTGCTTTGTTAGGTTATAATGATGATTTTGAAGGGAGTAACCTTCAGAGAAGAATAAACAATTTTTTGGATAAACCCTATGACTCCTTAACTGAATGGAGAAACCTTTCTTATGATTATGGTGTTGTAAATTTATTTATTCATTATTTGGTTGACCATTACGGTCCCGGTATATTGATTAACTCCTTACAGAATTCAAAAATAGGTATTGAGAGCTTGAATTTAGCTTTATCAAACAGAGGTTTTAGCCAGGATTTCTCTCAAATTTTTACTGACTGGACAATAGCTGTTTTTATAAATGACTGTTCTGTTTTTTCAAAATATTGTTATTTAAATGAAAATTTAAGCCAGTTTAAGTTATCCCCACTAATTAACTACCTTCCTTCTATTGGGGAAAGCGTTTTGTCGGTTACAGATACAACTAAAGACTGGTCAGGTAATTGGCATAAATTTGTTGGTGGTAATGGAATTTTGGAGTTAGAATTTGCAGGTCATCCCGAAAATAGCTTTAAGGTTCCCTACATCATTCAAGATAGTTCAGGTGACTTTATTGTTGATTTCTTAGTACTTGATGAAAATCAAAGAGGTACAATTTATGTTGAAGATTTTGGTTCAGAGAATCTTTCTTTGACAATTATTCCTTCTCTTCAAAATAAAACTTCTGGTTTTTCAGACTTGGAACCATCCGTTTCCTTTTTTTGGTCAGCCTCAACGGTAAAAGACAACAATGAAGAGGAGGAGGAATTAATAAAAATACTTTTAGCTCAAATTGAAGAGATACAAAGACAAATAGCTATAGTTCAGGCTCAGATAGATGCTATTTTGGGAACTAAAACTACCACTTGCCAAAGACTTGAGGAAAATCTTTATTATGGAATGAGAAATGATGAAGCAGTTAAATGCTTACAACAATTTTTAAAATCCCAGGGGCAAGGAATTTATCCAGAGGAATTAGTTACCGGAAACTTTTTATCTCTTACAAGAATGGCTGTTATTCGTTTTCAGGAAAAGTATAAGGAGGAAGTTTTGTTGCCTTTGGGCTTGGAAGAAGGAACTGGTTTTGTGGGGTTTAAAACAAGAGCTAAAATTAATCAGTTATTGACAATTTAATCTAAATTTGCTAATATCAAGGATGTGAGTGTCCCTTTTTTGGGACTCCTCTTAAGTCGACAACAGACCTTTCTTAAGTAAGGTCTGTTGTTTTTTATTTAAAGAATGTATAAAATAAAATTGGGCCGGGAGCAAGCACTCACAAAAGACTTAGTCAGGGGTAAACTCTCCCGGCCCTTTTTAAAAGATGAAATCTAAAATTTTTAAAAGGCTTAAAAAGGAATTACCAGAGACAAGAACAAATGTTTCCTTAAAAAATTACACTACTTTTAGGATTGGGGGAAAAGCTAGATACTTTTTTTTAGCCAAGACAAAAAAAGACTTAATCTCAGCGTTGAAAATAGCTAAAAAGTTAAAATTATCTTTTTATATTTTAGGAGGTGGAAGTAAACTATTAGTTTCAGATGAGGGTTTTGATGGTTTGGTGATAAAAGTTCAAAGTTCAAAGTTCAAAGTTCAAAATTATGAAATTTTTGTTGAAGCAGGTTTGTCATTAAGTAGATTAATAAATATAGCTCTCAACAATAATTTAACAGGGCTTGAGTGGGCAGCAGGAATTCCAGGAACAGTAGGAGGAGCTGTTAGGGGGAACGCTGGCGCTTGGGAAAGGTCAATGGCAGACATTATAAAAGAGGTTGAGGTTTTTAACTTAAAGAACCAAAAAATATTAACTTTCCTTAATAAAAAATGTGAATTTGCTTATAGAACCAGTATTTTTAAAAAGAAGAAAAACTTAGTTATTCTATCTTCTAAAATCAATCTTAAAAAGGGAAGCAAAAAAAAGAGCAAATCTCAGATGAAAGAATATTTAGATTATAGAAAAGAACATCATCCCTTGAAATTTCCAACAGCTGGAAGTATTTTTGAAAATATTTATCTTAATAAAAAGTCAAAAAGAGGAAAACAAAAAATTGCTGCAGGAAAGATAATTGGAGAGTGTGGTCTAGCCGGCAAAAAAATTGGCAATGTGAAAATTTCAGAAAAGCATTCAAATTTTATTATTAATTTAGGAGATGGAAAAGCAAAAGATGTTAAAAAGTTAATAAAGTTAGTGAAAGAAAAAGTTAAAAAGAAATTTGGAATAACGCTAAAAGAAGAACTTCAAGAGCTTTAATTATTTTTTAAGAGATAAAAAACTTTTTCCACCATTGACATTGTCTTTTTATAATGAAAAAATAAAATAATAAATTTATTTTTTAAGGCGATAGGAGGTCGACTATTGGCCAAAATATTCTAAAAAAATCAAAACATGGTAAAAAGAAAAAAGAAAGCAAAGAAAAAAAAGGCAAAGAAGAAAAAACCAAAAAAGAAAGCAAAAAAGAAAGCAAAAAAGAAGGCAAAAAAGAAGAAAAGATAAACCCTTTTCCCCGCCTTAATCTAAATATTTGAAAAAGTTTTTGAAAGTTGTTATACTTTAGAGGCGGGTTTTTTTATACTTCATGAAGATAATAATCAAAACTAAAAATACTACATTAACTCGGGTTATTGAAGATTTTATTAAAGAAAAAATAAACCCTCTTGAAAAATTTATAAAAGTATTGCATAATGGGAAAGATATAAATTTTCCCTCTGGTAAGGAAAAACCAGTACTTGTAGCATGGGTGGAGATAGGAAAAGAAACAAGGCATCATAAGAAAGGACCTTTTTTCCGGGCTGAATGTCAGATAAGGTTTACTGGAAAGAGCGTGAGAGCTGAATCTTTCTCAAAAGATTTAAGAACAGCTATCATAGAAGTAAAAGACGAGCTTCAGAGGGAGCTTAAAAAAGAAAAAGGAAAAATAATTTCAACCAAAAAAAGAAAAAGCCGAGTTCTTGAAAAAAATAAAATTGTCTCCTCACGCCCGCCTAAATTTTGAAAAAAATTTGGATGGACAAGCAAAATTTAAACAGAAGGGGAGAGAATTAGAAAAAAGTATTTAATTCTCAATCGCTTTTTTTTCGCTCTTTGTTTTTCTCAGCAATATCTGTTGAGATAGCTTCCCGGTGTAGCATCAAAACTCTGCACCAGGGCGGTAAAGCGATTGATAAAAAAATGTTCCAAAAAACAAAGAGATCCATACAATGGGTCAAAGAAAAAAAACAAAAATATGCAGGTCTCCACATAATTGCCGAATTCTGGGGAAGCAAGACCATAGAAGACTCAAAAGAGATTGAGAAGATTTTAGTTAGAGCAGCTATAGAGGGCGGTAATACTCCTTTAAAAGTCACTATTCACAAATTTTCACCCCAAGGAATAACTGGGGTTATTTTATTAGCTGAAAGTCATATCAGTCTTCATGCCTGGCCTGAATATGAATATTTAGCAATAGATATTTTTACTTGTGGAGACAAGACCTTTCCTGAAAAATCCTTGGATTATCTAAGAAAGGAATTTGAACCAAAAAGAGTTGATATAAAAAGGATAAAAAGGGGAACGATATGAAAAAAAATCAGTCAAAAATTTATGGCCAGGAATTAATTATGGACCTTTATAATTGCGATCCCAAGATTTTGAAGTCCAGAAAGAAAATTTCAGAATATTCAAATAGAATTTGCAAATTGATTAAAGTTAAAAAATACGGCAGAGCAGTTGTTAAAAGGTTTGGGAAAGGTTATATTAAAGGTTTTTCTTTAGTTCAATTAATAGAAACAAGCTTGGTTTCTGGTCATTTTTCAGAAAAATGGAACAGAGCTTATATTAATATTTTTTCTTGCAAATTATTTGACCACAAAATAGCTAAGGATTTTACCAAGAAATTTTTCAAAGCAAAAAGAGTTAAAAATAGAATAATCACTCGCTGAAAAAAAATGAAGAAATGGTTTTTTGAAAAAGAACTTCCAAATATAGCTCAAGATTATAAAATTGGCTGGAAGCTAAAAAAAAGAGTTTATTCTGGGAGGAGTAAATATCAGAAGATTGAAATTTTAGATACTTCCGCCTTAGGAAGGATTTTTGTTTTAAATGGAATTTTGCAATTATCAGAAAAATATGAGTTTATTTACCATGAAATGATTTCCCATTTGCCTTTGTTTTATCATAAAAATCCCAAAAAAGTTTTAATTATAGGAGGGGGAGACGGTGGTGTCATACGTGAAGTATTGAAGCACCCTTTAAAAGAAGTTTTTTGGGTAGAACTGGATTCAAAAATAGTGGAGGTTTCTAAAAAATATCTTCCATTTTTAAGTGTAAAGAACTCTCTAAAACAAAAAAAAGTAAAACTGTTTTTTGAAGATGGAACAACTTTTATTAAAAAATTTAAAAACTTCTTTGATGTAATAATTGTCGATTCTACAGATCCTGAAGGTCCTTCTTTTCCATTATTTGAAAAGAAATTTTATAAAGATTGTTTTTTGGCTTTAAAAAAAGATGGAATTTTTATTACCCAAAGCGGAAATTTTTTAGACCAGATTTCAGAAATTAAAACCGTCATCTCTAATTTGAATCCATTTTTTTCTTATGTTAAAGTCCACAGAATATTTACTCCTGATTATCAAGGTTCAGATTTTAGCTTTACTTTGGCTTCCAAAAGCATAGATTTCGAAAAATTTAATATTAAAAAGATTGAAAAAAGATATAAAAAAATTAAAGGTTTGAAGTGTTATTTTCCTCAAATACATTTTTGTTCAGGAATTTTACCTAAATTTTATAAAGAAAAATTGAAGTGATATGGAAAAATTTTTGAAAAATCTATACAAAAAATTTTTAATTTTTGAAAGGAATCATTTTATCTCAGATGCAAAGCTTTGGGTGGGAGTAGGGAAACTTAAAATAAATAAAAAAATTCTTAAAGAGCTTTATGAAAATTATGAAAAAATTCCTTTTCTGGAATTTTTAAGTGACTTAAAAGATATCATTTATTCTAAAAATGTTTTTGACTTTATTATTAAAGACACAGAGGAAGATTGGACTCTTTGGCTTTATCTTAAATTTTTAGAAAAAGAGAAAATAATTAAAGTTAAAAAAGACGGGAAAGTTTCTTTATTGAAAAAAGAAATTCAAGAAGTGATTCCAAAACCAAAAACAGAAAAAGAAATAAAAAGAAAAATTGAAAAGAAATTAAAGACTAAGATTAAAAGCAAGGAACCCATTATTAATGTTTTTAAAAACTTTCAATTCTTTAGAGTAAAAGCTAAGTGGGACCAAATGCCAATCTCTCAATCTTCAGCTGTTTTTTTAGTAAAAAAGATATTAGAGAAACTTCCTCTAAAAGGTAAGTTTTTATTTGTTGGGGACGATGATTTTATTTCAGTAATTTTAAGCATAGTTGATCCTAAAATAGAATCTTTTGTTATTGATACAGACGAGGAACTGCTTTCTTTTATTGATAATCTTGCTTTAAGATTTAATTTAAAGATTAAAACAAAAAAAGTTGATGTGAGCAAGAAAGAATTTTTAGGAGAAAATTTTATTGGATTTTTAACAAACCCTGTTTATACAGAGGAAGGAATAAAAGAATTTATGAAATTCGGAAAGGATCAATTAGGAGAAGATGGAGGAATAGCCTTTTTAGAATTAGGAGAAGGGGCAATAGGAAATAGACGTTTGTTTTTGCAGGATTTTTTTACAAAAAATAATTTGATTATAAAAGAGCTAATTCAAAATAAAATTTACTATCCCCACATTATGATTCATAAAGAAGATAAGGAGATTTTTAAAAGACTTTCTTTAATGATTGATAAAAAGATTATAAAAAAATCTCCCAAATTAGGGGCTGATTTATATATTTTTAAATATCTGCCTTCAAGACCTAAAAGAGTAAAGTTTAAAAAACCATTTTACGCTTACATTTAGCTTTACATTTGACAAAAATCATTATGGCAATTTTCGATAAAATTTTTGGTAATGCTAACGAGAAATATTTAAAGAAGCTACAGCCTTTAGTTGATAAGATAAATGGCCTCGAAAAAGAATTCGAGGGTTTTTCTGATGAAAAATTAAAAGATAAGACAAAGGAGTTTAAAAATAGATTGAAGGATGGTGAGTCCCTAGATAGTTTATTACCAGAGGCTTTTGCCGCAGTCAGAGAAGCCTCAAAAAGAACTTTGGATCAAAGGCATTATGATTGTCAATTAATTGGAGGAATTGTTTTACATCAAGGAAAGATAACTGAAATGAAAACAGGGGAGGGAAAAACCTTAGCTGCTACCTTACCTTTGTGTTTAAATGCTCTAGAAGGAAAAGGATGTCATTTAGTTACTGTTAACGACTATTTAGCCAGAAGAGATACTGTTTGGATGGGACAGATTTATCATGCTCTAGGCCTTACAGTTGGTTGTTTGAATCACCAGCAGTCTTTTTTATACGACTCGGAATACAAAAAGTTAGATGAAGAAAAAGAGGAAATGAGAGATACCTTGGGCGGTTTTTATGTTGTTGAGGATTTTTTAAAACCCTGTCAAAGAAATGAAGCTTATTTAGCTGACATTACTTATGGTACAAATAATGAATTCGGTTTCGATTACTTAAGAGATAATATGGTTTATGATTTAAACCAGAGAGTTCAGAGAGATTTTAATTACGTTATCATTGATGAGGTTGATTCAATTTTAATTGATGAAGCCAGAACTCCATTAATCATTTCAGCTCCTGATGTTGAGAGCTCAAAATGGTATTCAGAATTTGCAAAAATTATTTCAAAACTCAACAGAGATAAAGATTATGAGATTGAAGAAAAAAGAAGAGTAGTCACTTTAACAGAAGAAGGAATTAATAAAATAGAAAAAATCTTAGGATTGAAAAACATTTATGAGCAAAAGGGAACAAGATATTTACATTATTTAGAGCAGGCCTTGCGGGCGCAAGCCATTAATTCAAATACAGGCAAACCCCTGTTTGCTAAGGATATCCATTATGTTGTTAAAAATGGAAAGGTTATTATAATTGATGAGTTTACGGGAAGGTTAATGCCAGGCCGTCGTTGGTCAAAGGGATTACACCAGGCAATTGAGGCTAAAGAAAAGGTGTTCGTTAATCCAGAATCTGTTACTTTAGCTTCCATTACTTTCCAGAATTTATTCAGAATGTATGAAAAGTTAGCTGGAATGACAGGAACTGCTTTAACGTCTGCTGAAGAGTTTGATAAGGTCTATGGATTAAAAGTGATAGTTATCCCTACTAACAAACCCTTAATAAGAGAAAAACTACCAGATAGCATATATAAAACAGAAAAAGGGAAACAAAAAGCCTTAATTGAAGAAATAAAAGGAAGATACACAAAGGGGCAGCCTGTTTTGGTTGGAACAAGATCGGTTGAGAAAAATGAATATTTATCAAAATTACTGGAAAGAGAAGGGGTTATCCATCAAGTTTTAAATGCAAAAAACCACCAGAGGGAAGCTGAAGTTATAGCTCAAGCCGGGAAATTAAAAGCTGTAACAATCGCCACTAATATGGCAGGAAGAGGGGTAGATATAGTCTTGGGTGGTAATCCTCCCAATATTGGAGAGGCAGAAAAAGTTAAAGAATTAGGAGGGCTTCATGTTGTGGGTACTGAAAGGCATGAAGCAAGGAGAATTGATAATCAGCTTCGGGGAAGGTCAGGAAGACAAGGAGACCCTGGTTCTTCTCAGTTTTTCCTTTCTTTAGAAGATGACTTAATGAGAATATTTGGGGGTGAGAAAATGAAATCTTTAGTTGAAATGTTAAAACTTCCAGAAGACCAACCAATTGAAGCAGGCTTGGTCTCAAAAGCAATTGGAGAAGCGCAATCAAGAATTGAAGGATTGAATTTTGATATAAGGAGAAGGGTTTTAGAATACGATGATGTGATGAATAAGCACAGAGAAGTCATTTATAAAAAGAGAAAAGAAATATTAGAAAAAGCCAAAGAAGGACAATTATCTTCACTAATTTTGGAGATGTTCAAGACAGCTGGTCTTTCCAAAAAAGATTATGAAAAGAAAAAAAATGAGATTGGAGAGAAAAATATGGATCTTATTGAAAAAGTTCTTTCTTTGAGAGTTTTAGATATGTTTTGGTTAAATCACTTAGAGGATATGGAATACTTAAGAGAGTCAGTGAGAATAAGGGCTTATGGCAATAAAGATCCTTTATTAGAGTACAAGAAAGAAGGCTATAAAATGTTTAAGAAGTTATTGAAAAGTGCGGAATTGGTTATTGTAAATAGTCTTTTAAAATCTAATATTAAGCCAGCTGACAGTCAGGCAGTTACTCCTCAAGCTAAAAGCGAGACCTTGAAAGGAAAAGAGAAGATTGGCAGGAATGATCCTTGCCCTTGTGGTTCTGATAAAAAGTATAAAAGATGCTGTTGGCCAAAATACGGTTAACTATGTTTTTCTTTCCCCTTACAATTTTATTCTTTATTTTATTTTTTCTTTCTTTACCCATTTTATTTTTATTGGGTTATTTCCACATTATAATAATTGGTTTCCAGAATCTTGGAATTTCAGCAGAAGCTACTTGTTTTATTCTTTTTCTTATTTTATTCGGTTCTTTCATAAACATACCTTTAACTAAAAAGAAATTAGTTCTTGTCCGGGAATCTCGTTTTTTTGGTTTTTTTAGTACGCCAAAATTAGAAAGCCATTATATAGCTATTAATTTAGGGGGAGCCGTTATTCCGATTTTGCTTTCTTTTTATTTTTTGATAACAGCTGTAATTCAAGGAGTTGAATTAAAACCAATTTTTACAGCTATCCTTTTAATGATAATTATCTCAAAGATTTTTTCTAAAGTTATTCCTGGAAAAGGAATTGTTTTACCCGCTCTTATTCCTCCTTTTTTCTCAGCTATTTTTGCTTTAATTTTAGTTCCTCAATTTTCAGCTCCCGCAGCCTTTATTTCAGGAGTTTTAGGGACTTTAATTGGGGCTGATATTTTAAACTTAAGGAAAATAAAAAGATACGGAGGATATCTTTCCATCGGAGGAGCAGGAGTTTTTGATGGAATATTTTTAGTGGGGATTGTTTCTGCCTTAATATCTGGATTTTAAAGTTGGAAGCTTTACCATTCGAAGCTCGGAGAGCGAAGGAGGGGGTTGACGATAGTTTCTAAAAATGGTTAAATAAAACAATATAATTAAGTTTATTTATTTAAATCAACATGAAAGTATTTAATTATCAAAAAATTTGCTCTGATTTAATTTCTAAGCTAAGTAAAAGAGAAAAAGAAGTAATTTCTCGTCGTTTTGGCCTTGACGGAAAAGAGAGAGAAACTTTAGAGGCAGTAGGTAATGGTTTTGGAATTTGCAGAGAGAGGGTTCGTCAGATACAAAAAGCTAGTTTTGATAAAATAAAAAAAAGGACAGAAAAATATCAAAAAGTTTTTAGTCATTTCCTTGAATATTTTAAAGAGTCAGGTGGCTTAAGGAAAGAAGATGTTCTATTGAAAGAATTAGGTCAGGAAAAAGAAGGCAATGAGGTTTATTTTCTATTAACTTTACAAGAGCCTTTCCAAAAATTAAACGAGAATGATGATCTTTATTCTTTATGGACAATAGATGAAAACTCTCATCTTTTAGCTAAAAGAGCCATTAATTCTGTTTTTAGCCAACTTAAAAAGATAAAAAAACCTTTACTTTTACAAAAACTGAACAAGGTTTCTTTGACAGAAAAAGTTCTCGCTTCTTATCTTCAAGTTTCCAAAAAGATTCAAAAAAATGAGGATAATTTATACGGGCTTTCATACTGGCCGGAAATTAATCCTCGGGGAGTAAAAGATAAAGCCTATTTAGTTTTCAAAAAAGTTAAGAAACCCCTTCATTTTAGCGAAGTCGCTAATTTAGTCGAGAAAAGCCATATTCAAACCGTTCATAACGAATTAATTAAAGATAATAGGTTTGTTTTAGTTGGAAGAGGAATTTATGCTTTAGCTGAATGGGGATACTATCCGGGCCAGGTAAAAGATGTAATTGTTAAAACTTTAAAACAAGCTGGGGAACCTTTAACAAAAGAAGAGGTTTTAGAAGAAGTCTTAAAGCAAAGACTCATTAAGAGAAATACAATCTTATTAAATTTAGGAAATAAAGAATATTTTTTAAAAGACTCAGAAGGTAGATATCAAATAAAACAAATCTAAAAAATGCTCTTTAATGTTTTGAGCGTCTTTAATACCGTTGGTGACACAACAAAGGAAATACTTTTTGGACCTGTTTTGGAATTTCTTAAAAATTGGTGGTGGCTAATTTTACCTTTTGCTTTGCGAAAGCCTTTTTTATATCTCTGGCGGTGGTGGAGGTTCGAAAGATGGTTAAGGGTAGTGTTTAAGCCTATTTTGTTTGAGATTAAAATCCCAAAGGAAATTTTAAAACCAATAAGAGCAATGGAGGACGTGATGACCAGTCTTCACGCTATTGTTTACCATCCTCCTGACTGGTGGGAGAACTGGATTGAGGGTCAAGCCCAAACTTCTCTTGGCTTTGAAATTGTTTCAATTGAAGGAAAGATACGTTTTTTTGTAAGGGTGCATAAAGATTATGAAGAGGCTGTCCACGCTGCAATTTATTCACAATATCCAGATGTCGAAATTACTGCTGTTGATGATTATACAAAAGCTGTACCCCAGGATATTCCCAATAAAGACTGGGACCTCTGGGCATCAGATTACGTATTGTTAAAGGCAGATGCGTATCCGATTTTAACCTACAAAAAATTTGAAACAGGAGAGGAGAGAAAGGAAGAGAAAAGAATTGACCCCATGGCAAGTCTTTTGGAATCTTTAGCTAGAATAGGGCCTGGAGAGCAGTTTTGGGTTCAAATATCAGCTTCCCCGGTAGCAGAGCAGGCGGGAACTCCTAAGTGGGATTGGATAGAGAAAGGTAAGCAGTTAAGAAACAAATTAGCTAAAAGAGAATCAACAACAGCTGGGGCTAGTCAGAGACCAATAGTTTTGGATGCAATAGATTTTTTAATTTCAGGCCAGCCTCCAGAAGAACTTAAAAAACCAGAAAGAGAATATTTTTTCCCTCCTGAAATGAAATTAACTCCAGGTGAAAGGGAAATAGTGGCTGCTGTAGAAGAGAAAATTTCAAAACCTGGTTTTGATACAGGCATTAGATTTATTTATTTAGCTAAAAGAGAAAATTTTGTTAAAGCAAAATTAAGGCTTGCCTTTACTTTTTTTGGAAGCTTTAAAACGGAACATCTTAATACCCTCGTACCCTACGGTAAGACCTTAACTAAAATTCATAAATCCTGGTTTTTACCTATTAATCTTTTGCGTTCTCGAAGAATGTATTTGAGGCAAAGGAAAGTATTCAGGAATTATGTCAGCAGAGTAGGTCCTTTTTTCCCGAGAGGTGGAGGGTCGTTTATTTTAAATACTGAAGAATTGGCTTCTTTGTTTCATTTTCCATCCTGGATAGTAGCGCCGGTTCCTGGAGTGGCTCGGGTTGAGGCAAAGAAGAAAGCGCCCCCCGAATTACCTAAAGAATAATCTATGAACAACAAAAACATAACTTTTTTTGCTGAAACAACTTTTAGAAAACAACGGAAAAAAGTTGGTATTAAAATCGATGATAGATATCGGCATATTTACGTTATCGGAAAAACCGGGATGGGAAAGACTGTGATGTTAGAAAATATGATAATTCAAGATATTCAGGCAGGTAGAGGAGTATGCGTTGTGGATCCTCATGGAGAAGCCGTAGAAGAGATTTTGGACTTTATTCCAAAGAGCAGAATTAATGATGTTGTCTATTTTAATCCGGCCGATTTGGGTTATCCTATTGCTTTTAATGTCATGGAAAAAGTAGACCCAGAACATCGGCACCTGGTAGCTTCGGGTTTAATGGAGGTATTTAAAAAGATTTGGCCTGATGTCTGGTCAGCAAGGATGGAGTATATTCTAGGAAACGCTATTTTGGCTCTTTTAGAATATCCCAATTCAACACTTTTGGGAGTAAATAGAATGTTGGCTGACCCTGAGTATCGGAAGAAAATAGTAGCAAAAGTTAAAGACCCTGTTGTTAAATCTTTTTGGGTTAAAGAGTTTGCCCGTTACACCCAAAGGTACGAGGTAGAAGCTACAGCTGCCATTCAAAATAAAATCGGCCAGCTTATTTCTAATCCCTTGATTAGAAACATTATAGGCCAAGTAAAATCCAAGATTGATATGAGAAAATTAATGGATGAAGGGAAGATTCTGATTGCCAATTTATCAAAAGGAAGGATAGGAGAGGAAAATTCAAAACTCTTGGGCGCTCTCTTGATTACAAAACTGCAGTTAGGTGCAATGTCAAGAGTAGATGTACCAGAAGAAAAAAGAAAAGAGTTTTTCTTATACGTTGATGAATTCCAAAATTTCGCCACAGAAGCTTTCGCCAGTATCTTATCTGAGGCTAGAAAGTATAAGTTATCTCTTACCATTGCTAATCAATATATCTCCCAACTAGAAGAGATTACTCCCACCGGAAAGAGTAATAGAGTGAGAGATGCTGTTTTTGGCAATGTTGGCACTTTGATTGTTTTTAGGGTGGGGGCTGAAGATGCCGAGCATTTGGAGAAGGAATTCGTTCCAGAAGTAGTAGCTGAAGATTTAGTTAATTTGGGTAAATATAATATTTATTTAAAATTAATGGTAGACGGAATAGCAGGTAGACCTTTTTCTGCCGAGACACTTCCTCTTTTTGAGAAACCGAAAAAATCCCACAGAGAGACAATTATTAGAGCTTCAAGAGAAAGGTATGGGACAGACCGAAAAATTGTTGAAGATAAAATCAGTCGTTGGAGCGGATTAATGAGTGAAGATTTAATCAAAGTTCCAGTGAAAACTCCTTCTTTTAAAAAACTTGTTTTATATGACGCTCAATGCTCTGCTTGCGGTAAAAAAACAAAGGTAGTTTTTCCTCCAGATGGTGTAAGGCCTGTTTATTGTAAATCTTGCTTAAAAAGAACAGAACAGCCTTCCTTTACTAAAGCTTCGGAAGGGCGACAGCCCTCCTTTACTAAAGGGATAGGACTGGGTTCAGCCGAACATTCTTTAGAACAAAAAGAAGAAAAACAAAAAACAGTTTCTTTAGAAGATACGGAAAAATTAGAACCAGTTTCTTTTTCTTCTTCAAAAAAACCTAGTGAAAAACCAAAAAGAAAAAGAAAAAGAGTTGATGTAAAAGAATTAAAAAAAGCCTTAGAAAAAGCCCTCAAAAAAAAATAAATGAAGAAACTTCAAAGTTTCAATTTTAAAGGTAAGAATGTCTTAGTGAGATGTGATTTTAATGTTCCTTTTTCCAAAGAAGGTAAAGTTTTAGATGACTTTCGTATTAAAATGGCTCTTCCTACCTTAAACTACCTTATAAAAGAAAAAGCAAGAGTTATTTTAATAAGTCATTTAGAGACAAAAAAAGAAAAGCTTAGTTTAGAAAAAATACTCCCGGTTTTGGAAAAGAATTTACAAAAGAAGGTAAAGTTTTTAGCTAATTATTTAGGAGAGAACAGTAGAAAAGAAATAGAAAAAGAAGAGCCAGGCCAAGTTGTCCTCTTGGAAAATGTAAGATTTCATAAAGGAGAAAAAGAGAATGATTTACAATTCGCAAAAAAAATCTCACAATTAGGAGATATTTTTATTAATGAGGCCTTTTCTGTTTGTCATAGAAAACATGCCTCTATTGTGGGTTTGCCAAAATATTTACCAAAAGCTGCTGGTTTTTTGTTAGAAAAAGAAGTTGGAGTTTTTTCTAATCTTTTAAAGAAACCCAAGCGTCCTTTTGTAGCTGTAATCGGAGGTATTAAAATAGAAACAAAAATTAAGACAATTTTAAATATTTTAAAAATAGCTGATAATTTGATTTTAGGAAGCAAAATCGGAGAGGTAATATTTGCTCAAAAAGGAATTATAGTAGGAAGAGATTTTGATGAAGTAAAGCTGATAGAGAAAATTGATTTAACAGATCCCAAAATTCATTTTCCTTTAGACGGGGTAATAGCTTTAAAAAACTTAACAGAGGGATATTTAAGAGAAGGGGGGATAGGAAGCTTAAGAATAGAAGAAGATGTTTTTGATATTGGTCCTGAGACCATAAAAATCTTTAAAAAGGTATTACAATCTGCTGAAACTATTTTATGGAATGGGCCATTGGGAATGCACGAAGATAAGAGATTTGAACAAGGGACAAAAACAATCGCAGATGCCATTGTAAGAAATTATTCTGCCCTTAAAATTGCAGGGGGAGGAGAGACGGTTTCAGCTATAAATACTTTTGGTCTTTCAGATAAATTTGATTTCCTTTCCACTGGTGGAGGAGCTATGTTAGAGTTTTTAGCTGGTGAAAAACTACCAGGTATTGAGGCTTTGAAATAATACTAAGTATCACTAATAGAGATTTTTGTTTTAAGGCCTTTATTTTTTCATATGATGATTAAGAATTTAAAAAAAGCAGCAGAGCGTATTTTAAAAGCAGTTGAAGATTCAGAAAGAATAGTTCTTTACGGAGATGGTGATTTAGACGGAGTAACCTCGGTAATTATTTTAAAAGAGACAATCAAGACTTTGGGCGGTAAGGTTTCTTCTGTCTATTTTCCAGATAGAGAAACAGAAGGTTACGGGGTAACAAAAAAAGCTTTGGATTTTTTGAAAAAATTTAGCCCTGCTCTTTTAATTGCTATGGACTGTGGTATCGGAAATTTTAAAGAGATAAAAGAGGCAAAGAAATTAGGTTTTTCAATAATAGTTATTGATCATCACAAGGTTTTAGATAAATTACCTGAAGCTGATATCATTGTTGACCCAAAACAAAAAGGAGATAAATGTCTTTTTAAAGAATTAGCTGCAGTAGGAATTGTATTTAAACTTTCAAAACTACTCTTGAAAGAAAAGATGACAGAATCCTTAAGAAAGAATTTTTTAGAATTGGTAGCTTTAGCCACTGTCGCTGATATGATGCCTAAAGTTAACGAGAATAAAATTTTTATTGAAGAGGGCTTAGGATATCTGGAAACTTCCTGGAGGCCGGGGATAAAAGCATTATTCGAAACTGATTTTTTAAAAGATTATAATTTACATGAGAAAGTTTCAAAAATTATTTCCATGTTGAATATTCGAGACGTGGAAAAGAGACTGCCAGGGTCATTCTTCATTTTAACAAATTCTTCTCCTCAAGAATTAGTAGAATTAATTGCTGACTTAAGAGAAAAGCAGAAAGTCAGAAAGGAGAAAATTAAAGATATTCTGGAAGAAATCGAAAGGAGAATTTCAAAAAGCCAAGACTCAATTATTTTTGAAGGGGATAGTAATTGGGACTATCCTTTGATTTCATATATAGGCTCTATTGTTTGCAGAGATTTTAAAAAGCCGACTTTTGTCTTCAAGAAATTAAAAGAGGAAAGCCAAGGGACTGTCAGGGTTCCTTCTGGTATTGATAGCGTTTCTTTAATGGGAAAATGTAAGAATTTTTTAATAACTTATGGCGGCCATGCTAAGGCTTCTGGTTTCAGATTAAAAAATGAAAATCTTGAAAAATTTAAAAGCTGTTTAATTAAAAACTTGTGAAAAAAATAACAATTTATACCGATGGCGGCTCAAGAGGCAATCCAGGACCATCTGCAGCAGGTATCGTTTTTTACAATGAAAAAGGTCAGTCTTTTAAAAAGTATTCCCAGTATTTAGGAGAGAGTCTTACCAATAATGAGGCTGAATATTCGGCTGTAATTTTCGCCTTAAAAAAGTTTAAACAACTTTTCGGAAAGAAAATAGCAAAGGTTAGCGAAGTTCAGATAAGATCTGATTCAGAATTACTGGTTAAACAATTAAGGGGAAGGTATAAAATTATAGATCCTAAAATTCAATCATTATTTCTTAGTCTTTGGAATTTGAAATTAGATTTTAAAAAGATTAAATTTTCCCTTATCCCTCGTGATAAAAACAAAGAAGCAGATTTTTTGGTTAATGAAGCCCTAGACAACAAAGACAAAATTAAAAGATTGTTGTGAATTATTAATATTATTTTTTAAATCAAAAAATCCCCAGCCTTAGCAGGGGTTTTTTGATGTCTTAGCAAGCCTATAAGCCGAATTTTGTTCACCCTCATTAGAAATAAATTTCTAAGAGGTTAGGTGATCATTTATCTTGGCCTTGAGTTACCCCAAAGCTCATGCGAACTACTTTTCCCAAAAACTCAAGATAAACCCAAGTTTCTGGTTTGTTCTTGCACCCAATAAGGATTTAGCCGTTTCACCTCAGCCTTCATTATATAGCTGAGCTCATCCTATGTAGCTAAAAGCTATGGAGGATGTCCTTATGCTTTCGCATTAGGACGTCTCTGCTCGCACCTCTATCCCGTCCCCTAAGCTATCTCTAATTTTGCTTTTACACCTTGAGTAAGTTAGTAACACTCAATTTCAGTACAGCAATTTAGAAAGAGCATAGGAGACGGGACGGGGGGTGTTACCCCCTATCCTTTTACCCCGCCGAGGCGGGGGAGTGTTCGGACTTTCCTCCCCCTCTAATATTAAAGAGAAGGTAATCACCCAGCTTACTAAGACATTTTATTCTATCAATTAAAGAGGATTTGTCAAGCAATCAGAGCTGAGGTAGAATATAAAATACATGAAGTTAAATACTTTCCTGAATCATCAAACAAAAACAGTAAATAGGGCGGCTTTTATATTAGCTACCTCTGCTTTAATCAGTAGATTATTAGGGATAGCCAGAGACTTGTTATTGGCTAAAACTTTTGGAGCGGGAGCTGAATTAGATATTTATTTCGCTTCTTTTAAGATCCCTGACCTTGTTTATAATGTTTTAATTTTAGGAGGATTTTTAGTAGCTTTTTTACCATTATTTTCTGAATATTTTTCAAAGAACCAAAAAAAAGCTTGGGATTTCACATCAAACTGTCTAAATATTTTTTTATCCCTACTAATTTTAATTAGCTTTTTTCTTTTTCTTTTCACTCCTTTTGTTGTAAAATTGATTACTCCAGGTTTTACTGAAGAACAGTTGGGAAAAACTATTCTTTTAACAAGGATAATGTTTTTAAGCCCTATTTTTTTTGGTTTAAGCTCTATTTTTTCTGGAATCTTACAATATTTTAACCGATTTTTAATCTATGCTCTTTGTCCAATTTTATATAATTTGGGAATAATTTTCGGGATTTTATTTTTAACTCCTCAGTTCGGAGTTTTAGGGGTGGCTTTAGGTGTAGTTTTGGGAGCTTTTTTTCATTTTGCGATTCAAATTCCTTCTGCTATCAATTGTGGTTTTTCCTACAAGCCGATTTTTGACTTTAAAGATATAAGGATTAAAAAAGTTTTTGCCTTAATGATTCCAAGAACCTTGGGAATTTCAGCTTCTCAGATAAACTTACTTTTTATAAATGCCATTGCTTCAACTTTAGCTGAAGGATCAATCTCTATTTTTAATTTTGCCAATAACATTCAATATTTTCCTATAGGAATTATCGGAGTTTCTTTTGCTATGGCTGTTTTCCCAAAGCTATCTAAGGCTTGGGCTGAAAATGAAAAAGAAAGTTTTGTTAGTAATTTCTCTTTAGTATTTCGTCAGATTCTTTATTTGATAATCCCTATTAGCATTTTAATTTTTATTTTAAGAAACGAAATTGTAGGAATTATTTTAAGGCATGGTCAATTTTCATCTGGATCAACCCTTTTAACCTCCTCTAGTTTAGCTTTATTTTGCCTTAGTCTTTCAGCTTCAGCTTTAATCCCATTGCTTTTCCGGGCATTCTTTTCTTTAAAAGACACAAAAACTCCTACCTTAATCGCTATTGCTTCAGTGATTATTAGTATTGCTTTAAGTTTTTTTCTAACTCAAATGTTGGCACATCCCCAGTCTTGTTTAGAAACAGGATTTAAACTACTTTTTATAAAAGCTTTTTCTTTATTTTCAATAAAAGACATTTCTGTATTAGGGTTACCCCTGGCAGTTTCCATCAGCGTTGTTTTTCAATTTATTTTAATGTTTGTTTTTCTTAAAAAAAGGATAAATAATTTTAAAACAAGAGAAATCTTTGATTCTTTTTTAAAAATTCTAACGGCCTCTCTCTTAATGGCTATTTCAGTTTGTTTTATCCTTCCTATTATAGATTCTATTTTAAGTAGTAAAACTTTAATAGATGAACTTTTAAGAATGGCGATAGTTAGTGCAACTGGCTGTTTGGTTTATTTATTAGCTACATTTGCTTTAAATTCTCCCGAGATTAAGATATTTAAGAATTTACTTTTAAAAAAGTTTTCTGATAAAAATTAATGATGCAAAATACTAGAAACTTTATAATTTTCAGCCATATAGACCACGGGAAATCTACTTTAGCTGACAGGTTTTTAGAAATAACAAATACTATCCCAAAGGAGAAAATGCGCTCTCAGTTTTTAGATATGATGGATTTGGAAAGAGAAAAGGGAATCACTATTAAAATGCAACCTGTGAGAATGCAATTTGGAGACTATATTTTAAATTTAATTGACACTCCAGGCCATGTAGATTTTAATTACGAGGTTTCAAGGAGTGTAGCTGCTGTAGAAGGTGGGATTTTATTAGTTGATGCTACAAAAGGAATTCAAGCTCAAACCTTAGCTAATTTGGATTTGGCTAGGAAAGAAAACCTAATTGTTATTCCAGCTGTAAACAAGATTGATCTGCGTCATGCTGAGGTTGAAGAGACAAAAAAAGAAATAGCACAGGTTCTTAATATTTCAAAGGATGATGTTTTTGCTATTTCAGCTAAAAAAGGGACAAATGTTAAAGAGATTCTAGATAAGGTGATAGAAAAAATTCCTCCTCCCAAAGGTGATATTGAAAAACCATTGAGAGCCTTAATTTTTGATTCAAAATATGATTCTTACAAAGGAGTAATAAGTTATGTTAGAGTTTTTGATGGTCAGGTTAAAGCTGGAGATAAAATATATTTAATGCAAGCTAATATAGTGGCTCAGGTAAAGGAAGTGGGATATTTCAGTCCAACACTCAAGGTCTCTAATGAATTGAAAGCAGGTGAGATAGGATATATAGCTACTGGCATTAAGGAATCTACAAAAGTCTCCATGGGAGAGACTATAACAAAATTAGAAACAAAAGAGATTGAAGCTCTCCCGGGATACAAGAAGCCCAAACCCATGGTTTTTGCTTCTATTTATCCTGAAAATCCTGATGATTTCAAAAGGTTAAAAGAAGCTCTTGATAAATTGAAATTAAACGATGCTTCTTTAAGTTTTGAACCAGAAACAAAAGAATTTTTGGGGAGGGGTTTTCAATGTGGGTTTTTGGGCTCTTTACATGCTGAAATAATTTGTGAGAGGTTAAAAAGAGAATATGATTTAGATTTGATAATTTCCAGTCCTTCTGTTGTTTACAAAATAATTGATAAAAAAGATAAAGAGAGATTAATATTTTCAGCTTCTAACTGGCCAGATCCAAGCCAAATTAAAGAAACACAAGAACCTTGGGCAAAGTTAGAGATAATCACTCCTGTTGATTATATGGGAGGAGTTATGGAGATACTGGATCGTTTGAAGGCAAAGCATATAGAAAACAAATATATTACTCCCCAAAGACTAATTTTGACTTATCAGATTCCTTTGAGAAAAATAATTATTGGATTCTTTGACCAACTTAAAGGAATTAGTCAGGGTTTTGCTTCAATGAATTACGAGCTTTTGGGTTACCAAAAGGCAGATTTAATCAAGTTTGATATATTAATAGGAGGTAGAAAAGAAGATGTTTTTTCAAAGATTGTAGATAAAGAAGATGCTTTTAAAGAAGGAAAAAAAATGGTTTTAAAATTAAAAGAAATTTTGCCAGCTCAACTTTTTTCCTTAGCTATCCAAGCTGCAATTTCAGGTAGAATAATCGCTAGAGCAACAATAAAAGCTAGAAGGAAAGATGTTACAGCTCCCCTTTATGGAGGTGACGTTACTAGGAAAAGAAAATTATTGGAAAGGCAAAAAAAAGGCAAAAAGAAACTAAAGGGAAGAGGACAAATCCATATTCCACCCCGTATCTTTTTGGAAATGTTTAAGTCTTAGAATAAAAAAAAATGTGTCAGATTTCTGACACAAAAAATGTACTTTAATAGTATTCTCCATCATATATAATAACTGGTTTTTTTAGTTTTTTAGTTACTTTTTCTCCAAGGAAGATAATTTTTTCCTTTTTGGGAAGATTTCTTTTTAGCGACCGTCTAGGTTGGCCACTGAACATCGGAAGAACTACTAGAAATAAAAGAGCCAGAGCAAACAAGAGGACTATTAGACATACTATCGGTAGAATAATCAATTGGGTTACCTGATTGATACTTAATATATACCAGATAATCATCACTATTGTTAATACCGCAAAAAAGAAAAGAAAAAGTCCTACTCCCAACAGTACAAGGAAAGCTTGGTTTTTAAAGACTATCTTTCTCAGTTTTTTTTCAGCTTCCTCTGAGAAGGATACTGCTAATGCGATACGATTTAACTCTTTCTCTGTGAAATTCATTTTACCCCCCTTCCTTTTTTATAAGTTTTCCAGCAACAATAATAATTAAAACTCCTACTATTTCCAAAATTAGTAAACATATTGTCATACTCTTTCCATCCATTATTTTCACCTCCATATTGTAATTATTTAAATAGCTGTTCAAATTCTATCATAATTAGTATGAAGAATTTGTAAAGTCTTTTTTTTCAAAGTAACCACCTTGAAACTTTTGAAAAATTTTATTACTATCCAAACAGAGGAAGTACTAATAAGATGAGCATACTTAAAACCACCAAAGTTACTAATGAAATCCAAAAGAATTTGATTATTTTTTGTGAGGTTGTTTTCTTCATATATTTCTATGGTAACAAGAATTAAAAAGCAAAGAAAGAAAAAATCTAAAGAAGAGGTAATTTTTCAAGCTATCTTTTTTGTGTTGATATTATTTTTTATCGGGTTTTTAGCTTTCTCCAATTGGAAAATATCTAAAAAAAGAGAGGAGTTAACAACTAAGATTGAATCACTTAAAGAAGAAATTGGACTTTTAGAACAAGAAAAACAACAATTAGAGACCGGAATTTCTGAAACAGAAAAAGAAAGTTATTGGGAAGAGAAAGTTAGAGAGCAAGGTTATGTGAAAGAAGGAGAAAATCCTGTTGTAGTTATTCCGCCAGAAGAATTTTCAGGAGAGGAGGGAGGTCAAAAGGAGAGCTTTTTAAGTGGTTTATTGGGGAAGATTAAAGGTTTGCTTGCGAGAGTAATTCAGTGGTAGAACGCAGGTGTAACATAGTGGTAGTGTGCTTGCTTCCCAAGCAAGTTACGCGGGTTCGATTCCCGTCACCTGCTCTAAATTTTGCATGCAAAATTTATAATAATTCGCCAGCGTAGCTCAGTGGTAGAGCAAACGCTTCGTAAGCGTTAGGTCGTTGGTTCAAATCCGACCGCTGGCTCTCAGTTTTTAAATTTTTGTACATTAAAAATAAATTTATTTGAAAAGAGGATAGAAATAAAAATGAAGGAAAAGATTAAAAATGAAGTTATGAAGTTTGGTGGGGAACCTCTTGCGACGCCTCAGCGCATAATAAGAGTTGCTCAATTTATTAAGGAAAAGGTAGAAAATGGCAATAAGATTGTGGTGGTAGTTTCAGCAATGGGAGATGAAACAAGGAAGTTAATGCAGCTTGCCCAAAAAATATATGGAGGAGTACCACCTTCCCGAGAGTTGGATAAGTTATTTATTACAGGAGAAATGAGGTCTGCTTCTTTTTTAGCAATAGCTCTTAAGAGTTTAGGGATAAATGCTGTTTCCCTTACAGGATCTCAGATTATGCTTGAGACTGATACAAATTATGGAAAAGCTAAGATTAAAAGAATCCATAAGATAGACAGAATAGTAGAATCATTAGCTCAGAATAAAGTAGTGATAGTGTCTGGATTTCAGGGGGTTATTGAAGGAACAGATGAACCTGTTACCCTTGGTCGTGGTGGGTCTGATCTTACCCTTGTTGCTTTAACCATAGCTTTGGGTGCAAAGTATTGTGAAAAATTTACTAAAATCGATGGAGTTTTTGCCATCGACCCTCAGGTTATTCCGGAAGCAAAAAGATTTGAAAAGATTAGTCATTCTCAAATGTTGCAACTTGCAAGCGCAGGAGCATCAGTGCTTATGGATCGTTGTGTTTGGTTAGCTCAAGCTTTTGGGGTGGATATATGGGTAGGTTTATCTCCTAGTCTTGGCAAGACTACTGGAGGAACATTAGTATGTTCAGGAGGCACCTTGAGAAATATGGAAGGTTTTATTTCTCCTCAGTCTGGAGTGGCTATTAAAGAGGGATCCTTAGTTACGGTTTCAAATATTCCTAATCGACCAGGAGCAGCTGCTGAGGTATTCAGAGCTCTGTCTGATATTAACATTATAGATTGTGCCCAGGGACAGGGAGGAGAAAATGCAAACATTTCGATTCTTTGTAAAGCAGAAGATTTAGAGCAGGTTTTATTAAGATTAAATAAGGTAGAGAAAGCCAGAACTATAGGAAAAGGTGTTGACGTCGTTGTATTGACTTTAATTAATTCGGCAATGAAAGAAGAAACGGGCTGGCTATATAGAGTAGCCAATGCTATAGCTCAAGAAGGAGTAAATATTGAAATGCTTTCAACAGTCGGTGAAACAATTCTAATAGTTGTAAAGAAAGAAAAGCTCAAGCAGAGCGCGATGGCTTTAGCCAAAGAATTTGATTTATTAAGTTAATAAGGGGATAATTTTTAACCCCTTCTTTTTTTTGTGAAACCTAAAATAAATAAGTTTTATTTAATGTAGTAAATAGAAATTATTATCGGGTTTACTTCCAAAAAAAATTATAGTAGAATTAATCCAGTTATGGAGAATATATCTGAGAAAATTGAAGATTTAGAAGCTAAACTCCATCATCTGATGGACTGTCTTTGACATTGAAAGAAAGAAAAAAAGACTTTTGGAATTGGAAAAAGAGATTAAGAAACCTGACCTTTGGAAAAACCAGAAAAGAGCAATAGAGATTTCTCAAGAGTTTAGCCAACTCAATGAAGAGATAGTTAGTTTCGACAGCTTAAAAGAGGAATTATCCCAAATAAAAGATGAAAAGGGGATAAGTAAATTAGAAAAAAGATTGAAAGAGAAAGAGAAAGAAGTTTTCTTTTCAGGGAAATATGATAAAAAAGGAGCTCTTCTTTCTATTCATGCAGGAGCTGGTGGACAGGACGCTCAAGACTGGGCGACTATTCTTTTAAGAATGTATGAAAGATATTGTCAGCGAAAAAAGCTTAAGACAAATATCTTAAATCAGTCTTTTGGAGAAGGAGGAGGACCCGAAGGAAGGATTGGAACAAAGTCAGTTACTTTAGAGATAAAAGGATTATTTGCTTTTGGTTTTTTAAAAAATGAGAGCGGAGTCCATAGGTTAGTTAGAATTTCTCCTTTTTCTTTAAAAAAGCTTCGTCATACATCTTTTGCTTTAGTTGAGGTAATTCCTAAGATTGAAGATTTGTCTTTAGAAGGAATTAATGTAAAAACAGATGATTTAAAGATTGATTTTTACCGGGCCTCAGGTCCTGGAGGGCAGTATGTAAACAAAAGAGAGACAGCAGTAAGAATTACACATTTACCAACAGGTATTTTATCTGTTTGTCAGTCAGAGAGATCTCAGCTTCAGAACAGGAAAAAAGCCATGGAATTGCTTTATTCACGGCTTTACGATTTTTACCAAAAGAAACAGCAAAAAGAAATATCTAAAGTAAAGGGAGAAAAGATTTCAGCCAGTTGGGGAAATCAGATAAGGAGTTATGTTCTCCACCCCTACAGATTAGTGAAAGACATTAGAACAAAAATCCAAACCACGGATGTTGAAAAAGTATTAAATGGTCAAATAGGGGAATTCATTGAAGCTGAAATTAAACTTAAAAATGATTAAATTTCAAAACATTACCAAAATATATTCTTCCAAGATTCCCCAATTAGACCCAACAATAGCATTGGAAAATGTATCTTTTGACGTTAAATCCAAAGAGTTTATTTCAATTGTTGGGAAATCAGGCGCTGGAAAGACTACTTTATTAAAATTACTGTTAGTTGAAGAAAGGCCGACTTCAGGGAGAGTCTTTTTTGGAAAACAGGATGTTCATAAGATAGAGGTAGAAGAATTGCCAGAGTTGCGTAAGAAAATAGGAGTTGTCTTTCAAGACTACAAATTGCTCCCTCAAAAGACGGCTTATGAAAACATTGCCTATGGCATGGAAGTGATTGGAGCTTCAGATAAAGAAATTAGCAGAGATGTGTCAAAGATTCTAGAGATTGTTGGGTTGAGTGATAGGAAGAATAATTTTCCAACTGAACTTTCAGGGGGAGAAAAACAAAGAGTGGCTTTAGCTCGTGCTTTAATCCACAGACCAGATGTTATTTTAGCAGATGAACCGACTGGCAATCTTGATCCTTATCACACTTTAGAAATAGTCCAGCTTTTACTTAAAATAAATGAGATGGGGACAACTGTTATCTTAGCTACTCATAATAAAGAAGTGATTAATAGAATAGGAAAAAGGGTAGTTACTTTAGAGAACGGAAAATTAATAAGGGATAAGGAAGAAGGGAGATTCACGTTGTAAAACGGAATACTAAATACAAGATACTAACTACTAAATACAAATATATGGTATTTGAACTAATCAAAAGAATAATTCGTTCAGGCTGGCATAGTTTTTATCGTGACAGAGAGATTGCAATAGCTACTATTTTCATTCTATGTTTAGCCGTTAGTTTGGTTAGCTCACTCCTTATTTTAAGGGATATAGGCCAGTTTGTGATTGTAAGTATTCAAGAAAAGGTGGATGTTTCAGTTTATTTTAAAGAAGAGATATCTGAAGAAGAGATTTTTGATATTAAAAAAGAAATATCTAATTTTCCTGAGATAAAAGAAATAGAATATGTTTCTTCACAAGAAGCTTTAGAAGATTTTGTGCTCAAACATGAAAGAGAACCTCTTTTAATAGAGGCAATTGAGGAGTTGGGCAGGAATCCTTTTTTAGCTTCTTTAAATATTACAACCTGGGATCCTAGTCAATATGGAAAGGTTTCCAGATTCTTAGAAGGAATAGAATTTGGAGATATTATTGAAAAAGTTGACTACTATCAGCGAAAAACAGTAATTGAAAGGATACATTCTTTAAATTCTATTATTATTCAGGTTGGTATTTCTCTTTCAATATTTTTAATAATAGTGGCAATTGCAGTTACTTTTAATACAATTAGATTATCAATCTATAATTCAAGAAAAGAAATAACAGTCCAGAGACTTGTTGGAGCTTCAAACTGGTTTATCCGAGGACCTTTTCTGGTCCAGGGAATAATTTGTGGAGTTTTAGCAACACTGGTTTCTCTTTTAGTTTTTAGTGCAGTTTGTTGGTTTTTGAGTCCTAAGATTGAAAGCTATTTTTTTGACCTTAATATTTCTCAATTATTCTTGCAGAGGTTTTGGTTATTAGCTGTTATTCAATTGGCAACTGGAATTGGTTTGGGAGTTTTCTCCAGCATGGTTGCTATCAGAAAATACTTGAAGATTTAAGAATTATTGCGGGGTCGTCTAATGGTAGGACTGACGCCTCTGGAGCGTCCGATCTAGGTTCGAATCCTAGCCCCGCAGCAACCTTGAGCGCGGTTCGAGAGACCGAGCCGTATCAATAAACCACTAAGCATATGGATTTAAGTGATTTTCTTAAAATCGTAACCATAATAGCTGTTTTAGTAGTTAGTATTTCTATTTCTTATTATTATGTGATTTTTTTACCCCAAAGAGAGAGCGTGTTATTGGAAATACAAAAGCAAACTGAATATTTACCAGACAGAATTGAGTGGGCTCGTATGGTAATTAGAAATGACCTTATGGAGCTGACAGATTTATGGGAGAAGCGTTATGCAACAAATGTTATTATATTTGATAAAGATAAAGAGATAGGAGTATTAATAACGGCGGCGAATGGAGAGGAGCCTATTGATAATCCTGTATATTTTCGTGAAACAGTTAGACCAACAATAGAGTTGTCAGTAGAAAAATTTAATTGGTTGAAAGATTATAAACTTATAATTACAATATTGTAATATATGGGTTTATTTGGACCACCAATTGAAAAGATTGTTATAGAAGAGTTAATACGCTATATTCACAGCAAGAAAATGAGGAACAAGACTCTTCTTGATTGGACCGATGACGAAGAAGGAGTTAATATTGTAAGAGACTTTTTGGATTGGCTCCATGAAGATTGGCAACTGCCCAACTTTGGCGAGAAGTCTAAGAGACCCAAAAAGGCGATAGAAGCAGATGAGAAGTTATACAGAAAAATCCGGGAATACTTTTTCCCTTCAAGAACAAATCGAGAAACCGAACCATATTAAAAGCCCGATTTATCGGGTTTTTAAATTGACATAGGTAGGAAAAAAGTTAAATTGGAATAATGAAAGAAAAAATTAAAGAGCATAAAAAATAATTTATGGATATTTTAGGCTATATTCTTTTAATAATTGGATTAGCATTTAACGTAAAACTTTGCGAATGGGTAAGATTGGAAGATATAGGATTTAGAGCGGAAACACCAGAAGGGTTTTTGAGAAACCCAAATGCTTATGTAATAATTGATATTATTCTTTTTGTGATTGCCTTAATCTTTGTGGATTTGGCTTGGTATATAATTGTAGTGCTATACTTTCTGTCTTTTATTATTGGCAGAATAATGTCAGAAAATAAAATAAGAGAAGTGGGTAAAGATATTGGGGCAAAAGACGAGGAAGTTGAAGAACTAATTAAAGCGTCAAGAAAGAGATATCCACATAAAAAATAAACCCATGAAAGAAAAAATTAAGAAAATATTATTATTAATTCTCTTTATTTTCTTCCTAGTCGAAATCGGCTCAACCTATTATCTGTTTAAATTAGATCAAGATATTCAAAATCTTTATGAAAGAAAAAATTCTTTAGATATTGCATATACTACATTTTTAGCCCAAGACCCTATTACTAAAATTAATCCTTGGCAAGCTCTTTCCGATGAAACTCTTAAAAAAATCTACAGAAATGCCCACTTTTTTATTTATGAAGAGGAACCCCCTAGTGACGTATTGGACAAGATCACGAGTCGTGCTAGCTATAATGAGCAGATAGGAGAATTGCAAAAAATTACTGATACGGCAAAGAGTAGGGTTTTAAATAATATAAAAGAGAAGCAGAATCAGCAAACGCAATCTTTTTGGTATCTATTGATATCACAAATAGTTGTGGGTGTTTTAGGGGTTGTATTAGGAATAAACTCAGAGGAATCAAGAGAGCAAATGCAGTTTATAGATTTAGTAATTTTAATAGCGATATTGTTAGTTACGAGTGGATTTTTTTATCTTTTTAATATAATTTCTAATCATTTTTCAACTTTGGCAGACATCGCTACAATTCTTGCTGCCTCAACGGCCATTATTGCTATATTGGAATGGAGAAAAAAAATTCCACGCATAAAGACAAAATCATTTCCTTTTATCATAGGATCAAGAAATGATAGGCGGAATTATATTTTCTATCTTTATTGCGTTAATCACGGTAATGCGACAGTTCATTTATTCGATTTTAAAATGATTTTAAGAGATAAAAGTAATCATGAAATAGAATTAAAAAGAATTGTAAACGATGCGAACCTTGTAACTCCTAAATTTTTTACTTCAGAGAATAAGGAAATAAAGATTGAGTATAATAAAAAGAAACTTCCCCTACGGAAACCACTTAAGCAGGGAGAACCTATAGAGGGATTTGTTATTTTTGAAGAAGAGAACAACAGTACAAAATTTGATCTAAAAATACTCGAGTCTGTTGAAATTATTGCTATAGATTCTCTTGGAGGAAAACATAAATCTTATATTCCTAAAACGGATGTAGATGCGTCGAATATAAAAGCAATGTCCTTACTTAAAGAACGGTCTGGTATAAGAATTCTTTAAAATGTATCTGACCGAGACGCGTTATTTAAGACTCGTCAAAACCCTCCAATTTCCCCTTAAATTTTTGGTTCTAGACCGAGGATGCCAGCAACCTTGAGCATGGTTCGAGGGACCGAGAGGGGTTCGAATCCTGCCGCCGGAGCATGCGACCGAGGGGCCTATCCCGTTAGGGCGACCGAGGTGCGTAGTTGACGAAACTGCCCATCGCTGGGTAGTTTTTGTTTTCCGTTGGCTAAATACTTATTCTGTTATATAATAAATAAAGAGTCTAAATCAATAAAATGTCTATCATATTTTACTATTCTATTTTTACCGCAAGCACCTCTTTTTTTATTGGTTTATGTTGTCTCTATAAGATTCGGAAAAATCAGATATTGACTCCGATAAAATCTTTTTTGTGGCATTATTCAATAGGGTTTTTAATATGGGGTTTAAACCAGGTCTTCTTTCTTTTTATTAATTCGGGCCTCGAAATTAGTTATGCTGCTCTGACCATCCTCATTATTTTTGGTTTTCTAACGACGGTAGCTGCTTATTATTTTTTTCTTAAGGCGACAATTTCACTTTTTATCAAAAATAAATTCGTAGTAACAGTATTTCCCTTTATTTATGGATTAACCATGGTTGGCTTTTTCACGTTTTTATTAACGGTAGTCAAAGTTGAATCTATTTTTGCAATTACCGTTGCTTTCTGGGGATTTATTTTACCAGTTAATCTACTTTTAGGCTTTTGTTACCTTTATTTTTTTATCAATGGTATACCTTTTGATAGCTTAAAAGGAAACCCCAGTGTTTTTGTTTTAAGTTTTGCTTGGTTTTATACTTTTATCTTAAATACTATGTTTTGGTTTAGCTTTGTGGAATATCACCAAGAATTGTATATATTGAAAATAGCCGCATCCAAAGAGTGGTTGATATACCGTGCTATTGGCCACTTACTGATTTTAGCTGGGTTTATCCTCTACTGTGATTGTCTATATCGTCTGAAGACGCCCGAACACCTTAGGTTTCGAGAAAAAACAGAAAAGTCCACCGCTGAGCCATATAAAAACAACGAGTAGCTGTATAGATATATAATCGAAATAACGAAACACCAAAATACCCTTAAGCAGTGTCTCATTTGTCTCATTTTCCGATAAAACGCCCCGACCGAGGGGCGTTATTTGGAACCCTCAAAATCGCTCAATTTCCTCTTTAAATTGGGGTCCGAGACCGACCTGGGGAGCCGCCAAAATCGCCTTTGAGGCGGTTTTTTGGTAGAATAAACTAAAGGTTAAGGTAATAAGGTAGAATAAATTAATATGGAACAAGAAACTAAAAAACCAAATAAACCAATGTTTTGGGCGGGAATAGCAATGATAGTAATAGCAGCGATAGCCTTACTGACAGTAGAAAAAGACGTAGGATCATGGCCCATCATTATGGGAATATTGGGAATAGTGTCTATAGGAGCTTCAGGATATAGACCGATGAAGTAATATACTGAAATACTCTTTAAGATTGTCCTGTCAAACAGGTTCTAACATCGTCCGTCCCTCGGAGCAAATTTCCGTCTTATCAGTTAGGCGGTTTTTTGGTATAATAGAATATATGAAAATAATTAAATTAATTCCATTCATTCTGCTTATAGTCGGAACCTTCGGTCTTCTGGCTGCTGAATTGTCTGTTATTCCTGGACCTCGTTGCATTATCTTAACCTTTGCTGGTCTGAATGTGCTTGGATTGGTTACCTTGGTTTTGACACACAAGAAAGTTTAATAAATTAATCTTAATAGAGAATTTTCAAAAAAGGTGGCTTTTTTTGGAAGAATAAAATAAAGGTTGATAATCAGTAGTTAGAAAAAATATAAAAGAAAATGAAATATAAAGTTCATCAATTTAATATCAAAATGACAAAAGACCAGGACAGATTGGAGCAATTCTTGAATGGTTTGGAGGGTGAAGTCGTGGCAATAATCCCGAACGTTACCCCATTTATCTTCAGTTTGCATGCCCATGTGGACTTTCTTCTCATTATAGAGAAAGTTGGTTAGATAGAAAAAGGCATAAGTGATTTTTCTGTTATATTCCCACTAAACAGGTTCTAACGTCGTTCGTCCCCCGGAGCCAAATTGGATAAAATTGGATGTAATTGTATATCAAGAAAAATCGTCAAGAAGGCGGTTTTTTGGTAGAGTAAAATATGGATAATTTTAACGAAGTTTTCGCAAAATTTTTTGGCCTCTAAGGCATTGAAAAAAGTCAAAAAAAGAGGTATTCTATAGAAAAGAAAGCGGGTTTTTTATAGATATTTTGTCAAAAAATGTTTTTCTAACGGAGAATAAGGAATGATGGGCTTTCAAAGAAGTATAAATTTGATTTATTCTTTATTTATAGAGGGGAATAATAATATAATTTCTCCACTCTGTTTCGAAAATCTTTTATATAACAATAAGCTAATTTAATCATAAAGAGGTTAAAACTATGTTTAAAAAAGAAATTAAAGGCGCCCCAAGGATGTCACTAAGAACACCAGGTGCAAATGTAGTGATGTATGGTGTATTTGAAACTGCTGTCTCAAAAGTAGCATTAGAAAAAGCTGTTCTTTTGTTATCTGATAAACACAAACTTTTGAATTGCCATATTGAAACTGACAAGGAAAACAAAGTGTGGTATGTAATTGATAAAAAGTTGTCTCCTGAAGTCAATATATCCGAATCCAAAAACATAAACGAGATTGTTATAAATGAGCTCAAGCATCGTTTTGATTTCAAAAAAGGCCCCTTAATTAGATTTACCCTGCTAAACCAAACAGAAACAACCCTGATAATAAACTGTCATCATTCAATTTGCGATGGGATGTCTCTTGTGTACCTTTTAAAAGATATTATAAAAGCATTATCAGGAAAGAGCGTTGAGATAGAAGAACAAAAAATGCCTGTTTTTCTTGAACCCGAAAATATTCCGCAAAGGCTGGGCAATCCAATTTCTAGATTTTTCATTAGCTTAATTAATAAAAAATGGAGTAAGAAGCCCATTAGTTTTTCAAATCAATTATATCAGGAATTGCATACTAAATTCTGGAAGGAATATAAGCCTCAAATTATCCCTTTTAAATTCTCAAAGGAAGAAACAGCAAATATTATTTCGCAATGCAAACAAAATAATGTTTCAGTTAATACAGGACTGGTTACTGCCTTCTTATATGCAGAAAAACAACTGTTTGGGCAAAAAGACTATTCAAGCAAAGTTTTAGTTACCGATAATCTAAGAACTCATCTTAAAAGTCAGCCCGGTGAAAGTATGGGTTTTTTTATTTCGACTGTGAGGCCCAATCTGGAATACAGCGAGAAAATAACTTTCTGGGAAAACGCACAAATATTCCATAAAAAGATTAAGCGACTTTTAGAAAAAGATCTTTTTAAAAGTCAACTGATCGGTCTGTTTACTCCAAAATTTTTGGATGTAATGATGCTAAATTTATTCGGGCAGAGAGAGGATAAGCTGGTTAAAAAAATGATAAAGAAAGCGGCAATGTATAAATTAAATTATACATTTACTATTGCAAATTTAGGACTAATAAAACCAGATGATAATTCAGAGAAGCTTAAAATAAAATCATTATTCGGTCCAATGGCGGTTTCTAACGCAATGGAGAAATATATAAGCGTTCTGACAATCAACAATGAACTCCATTTTTCAATATGCTTTAATGAAAACACTATTGATCGAGAATCAATCCTTAAAATGAAAAAATTAATATTACAAACATTTGAGGATAGTTCAAGAAAATAGAAGTTTACCGAAACAAAAAAATCAAATTTATAATTAATGAGGAAAGCCTGTCTGATAGTTATTAACGAAAAACATTTTTTGACAAAATATCTCTTTCTAAGAGAGGTAAATCGTCTTGGAATAAAGGAATCCCAAGAACAGAGGCAGTAAAGAGAAAGATATCACAAGCAAGGAAAAGACTCGACAGGACACTGGTGAGGTGCACATGGAGTTCCATCAGGATACGGACACTAAATTCCTTTACCTTTCTTTTTAAATCTTATCTATTCTTAATCTTTTTTCCATTATGAACCATGGAAAGAGGTTTGTGTTAGAAAAATAGTAAATAGCAGAACAGAACATTTTAGACTTAAGTCATAATTGGCTTCAAGCTCAGACAATTCCCAAAAAACCAAGTTCTAATATTGTACCATCCCCGGAGCTAGATTGTATAAATTCGTATATATTTGGATGAAATTGCATAGAGAAATCGCCAATCAGGCGGTTTTTTGGTAGAATAGAAATATAATTTTTAATAAAAAAATTAAAAAAATGAATTCAGATAAAAAGACCGCAATAATTGTAGGAATATTATTTATCATTGCAACTGTTTCTATTTTTGCAGAATCTATTTACGAACCCTTTCTCAACTCCCCAGATTATCTGGATATTATTTATCCGAACAAAACAACTGTGATAATTGGATTGCTACTTGAATCCATCATGATTCCAGCAATGTTTCTGATACCAATATTCTTATTTCCCATTCTAAAAAAACATAATAGGGCACTAGCTCTGGGATATCTCGGTATCAGGTCGCTTGAATCTGCACTTATAGGAGTTGCCCAAATCATCAAGATTTCACTGATTAGTTTAAGTCGAGATTATTTAACTGGGGGTGGGGCGGATGTTTTAGATTTTCAAAACACAGGCAGCTCAATTCAGTCTAAACTTTTTTGGGTTAACACTGACGGAATAATTTATGTTGTCATTTTTGCCATAGGAGCATTCATGTTTAATTTTGTATTATACAAATCAAAACTCATCCCCCGATGGTTATCTATTTGGGGTCTTTTTGGTGCGGTAGCTATATTAACTGGCTCTATGCTGTATGTATTTACCGATACATCTGAAGTGATAGCAATGCTTCTGATCATACCAATAGCCGTACAAGAAATGGTTATGGCGGTATGGCTAATCGTTAAAGGCTTTAATCCATTTGCAAAAAAAGAATTAGCGTTGTAGGACAGGGATTTTGATACCATAATTCTCAATAAACCAAGTTCTAATATTGTACCATCCCCGGAGCAAATTCTACATAACGGAATATTAATAAACAACTATTTCATCTATTTTTATGAAAGTAATAACTTGGAACCTTCGTGGAGCAAACAAAGAAAGCCCTGTTTGGCAACTATTGTTAGAATTAAAACCAGATATTGCGTTACTCCAAGAAATTAGAGGAATGCCTGAAAAAATAAAAGAAGAAATAGATGTTTTATCAAAAGTCGCTATCTGTCAAAAAGGAAGACCACAAAGATTCAGTACAGCCGTCCTAGTAAAAGGAAAGGTAATTGAAGAAATCAATTTAAAATCTAAGTATGAATGGGTTAATAATGAACTTGAATTCTTCAAAGGAAATTTTATTGCTTGCACAGTAGAACTTCAAAATCACGAGAAATTTAATGTAGTTTCTGTTTATAGTCCTGCATGGCCAGTAGATAAAAATAAGTTGAAAGGAATTGACGTATCTCCTGTCAAACTAAAAGAAAATCCTGATGTATGGGCAACTGAAATTATTTGGTCGGCATTAAAAAATACAATTTCTGATAATAAATCTTGGATTGTTGGTGGAGATTATAATAGCTCTGAAACTTTTGATAAAGAATGGCAAGATGAGCATGGAATTAAATTTGGAATTCGCAGCTCAGGCAACAAAGAAATCTTAGACAGAATGAATGAACTTGGTTTTACAGAATGTCTTCGTAAATATAATGATAAAATAATTCCAACATTTAAACATTCCAGTAAAGAAATTGCTCACCAAATAGATCATCTGTTTGTCACAAATAATATATATTCACGATTAAAAGTATGCAAAGTAGGCGACCAATCAATAATATTTGGCAAGTCTCTAAGTGACCATCTTCCAATCATTGCTGATTTTAAAGAAAATAATCTATGAAAGAAAAAATTAAGAAAAATAAATAAGCCCATTCCAGAACTTATCAACTCAGCAATAATGGATATTAATTTAAGAAAGAAAATTCAAAGATATACTAACGATATATTGAAATTATTATTCTAAAAAGCGCAATTCGATGGAAAAATTATTTGCAAAAGATTTTGGAATCGCACGGAATGATTATGAATTAATGGAGATTCAGAAGAATAATAGCGATTATGACCATGCGTACGTAACCGCATCTTGTGCTTCTAATCGACGAGAGACAAAGAAATGGTTAGAAAATTTATGGAGACAGTATCAAACCTATGCGGAACCGAAGTTTTTGAAAAAAATTCGCAGACATTCATTTCATGCTCATTCTTGGGAAATGTATATTGGCGTTGTTTTATTAGACAACGCCTTTAATTTGGTACCAAATAGTGGCGCTGGTCCAGATATAAATTTTAAATTGAACAAAGAGAAAATTGCTTGGATTGAGGCTACAGTTACTACGCCTGGGGAACAACAAGATGCTGCTGGCTTTCCTGGGTCAGGAGCAATATATAATTCACTTGACCCGAGAGTTAGTAGAATTACACAATCGCTGACAAAAAAATATAACAAATTTTTAGAAAAGTATAAAAATAAAATTACAAAAGAAAATGAACCATTTATAGTTGCGATTAATGGTACATATACAGAGACTCTTATGGGAGGAAGGGCGATCGAGGCCGCTGTATTTGCAAGGGGAAACGACGTATTAAGACGGTTGCCAACAGGAAAATTTAGAGGAGGATTTTATGAGTTAAGAGAAGAAATACCAGTTAACAAGAAGGGAAAAATAATAAACCTCCCCACTAATTACTTTTGCACGAAAGATTACGAAGATATAAGTGCAATTATCTATTGTGAAGACCATATAATAAATTGCCCAAAACCAAGAGATGACATCGGATCAAATTTATACATCGCCATTAATTCCAATGCAAAAAATCGAGTTGATGGATTATTTTCTTTTGGAACAGAAATAATTATGGATGAAAATAGGCGAATAATAAGAAAAGTCAACAAAAAATAGAACAAGGAAATGTAAATTTATGGATGTCCAACTTATACCGCTAGACAATATTTTTAATAAGGGGTGGCTTTCTTCAAGAAAAGAATTACAATATGCACTAGGAGAGAATTAATCTTATAGAATAGAAGTTAATAATTGGCTCCAATTTTTTGATAAAAAGAGGTGGTTAACAAAAAACTTAGTTCAGCGCTTACGAACCGCAAGTAGCTGGGGCAGTTATTATGCAAAAGTTAATGAGTTAAGAGCTGGTTATTTTTTTGAAGAAAAACTTAATTTCGTACTCGCCGAATACGAATCACCAACAATTGAAAATAAGAACGTTGAGTTTAAAGGAAGTATAAAGAATATCGATGTATTTATTGAAGTAAAAACACCGATTGATTTAGATAGAAAAGAATACAAGGGAGGTTTCTATAATAACGACGATAAGATATATGATTTACTAGATAAAGCTTCTTTACAGCTGCCCGATGATAACCCCGCCATTGTCGTGTTGAGCGACGATCTTAATGTTCCACTTTTAGATGACCCCTTAACATGTAATTCTATTTGGACTAGTTTTAATTCGCCCGATTACGAAAAAATAAGTGCGGTTTGTATCCTTGGTGATATTTCCCATGAGCATATGTACAAAATGTTATGGGCAGTAAATCACACTGCGAAAAATCCCATTGATGAAAGTGTGTTTAATGGTTTTGAAAAAATACATCAATTCCTATAAAATGAGACACTAGAAAATACCCTTAAGTAGTGTCTCATTTGTCTCATTTTAGCTTAAAATACCCCGACCGAGACGCGTTACTCAAAAGCTCTAAAACTAGTCCAAATCCCCCTTAAAATCTTGGTTCCAGACCGAGGATGCCAGCACGCAAGGATGTTTTAAGCCCAACTTCATATTTTCCGCCACGCCCATTCGGGGCGAGAGAGCAAAATTGGGTAAATTTGAGATTATTTTCCACGCTCCGCATGGAATAAATTTTATTTCTTGATTCAATAAAACATGGTTCGAGCCGACTTTCGCAAGAAAGTCGCGTTTTTCTTTCAAAATTTTCATCTCGCAAAACGAGTCGAAGTTATACCGCCGGGATAAACTAAATTTATTACTACAATCTATAAGTAAGATAGATTGACATGATATCTTGGTAGAATATAATTAGAACTATACAAAACATTCTATTATAAAATTCCACTAATAACGGGATTTTAAAACAGCCTTATTGTGAAAATTCTATTCCTCTATGATTTCCCTTTATGGGGATCAGGAAGTGGTACATATCTCAGAAATCTCATTACTCAATTAGTTAAATTGAATTATAAAATAGGCGTTGTTTGTCCAGAAGAACGCCGGTTTTTAGGAGAAAAAATTAAGCAGTATAGGGTTAGTCTTCCTCAAATTCCAGTCTTCGTCGGTCATCCGGAATTAAAAGGAGCTAAAAGATATTCAGAATTGAGCGAGAGAGAAATTACCAGTATTTATAAATCTTATTTGGATACGACCTTGGAAGCAATAGCAAACTTTAAGCCAGACATAATTCATGCTCAGCATCTTTCTTTAATTAGCTGGGTAGCGAGATATGCCAATGCCTTAAGAAATATCAAATATATCATCACCTCCCACGGAAGTTGTCTGTATCATATTCTCTCTGATAAGAGATATCTACCTCTGTGCGGGGACGCAATGAGATTTGCTAAAGCAATCACTGTCGTAAGTGGAAATACTCGAAGTAGACTTTTTAAGGTATTTGGCAGGCAGTATCTCAAGAATACTTACATAATTCCCGGAGGAGTAGATATGAAGCTTTTTCCTCCTCGATTAGATACTTCTTCTATAGATAAAAAATACAAACTTAAAGGTAAAAAATTAGTTCTTTTTACCGGCCGGCTTAGTTCAGAAAAGGGAGTGAAATATTTAGCAAGTGCAGCCAAGGAAATCAAGGGAGAAGTCTTTATAGTTGGAGAGGGGCCTGAAAAACACTATCTTTCTGGTCTCATTGCCAGAAAGAAGCTTGAGAACGTCCACCTTATAGGATATTTAATGCACGAAAGCTTAGTTGATTTTTATTACAGGGCTGACGTTTTTGTTGCCCCCTCAGTAGTTGAAGAGGCTTTAGGTCTTTCTATCCTGGAAGCAATGGCTGCTAAAACTCCTGTAATAGCCACTAGAAAAGGAGGAATTCCTCTTTTGGTAAAAAGTGGCTATAACGGACTCTTTGTTAGAGTAAGAAACTCATCGAAAATCGCAGAGGCCTGTAATAAGCTATTGAAAAATGATGGGCTAAGAAAAAAAATGGGAGAAAATGCGCGAAAAACAGTTGAAAAGAAGTTTACTTGGCAAAGAACTGCTAAGAAATTCAATAGCCTTTATAAGAGAATTTATGGGAACAATAAAAAATAAAGTTTATGAAAATTCTCATTACTGCCTCTCTCACAAGAAAAATTTCTCCAAAAATTACTGCTGCAAGACCAAGAGTTATTTTTGATTTAACTACTGGTCTTCAGAAAAGAAGACATAAGGTTTCTGTTTTAGGAACAAAAGATAGCTATATTCCAAGAGTAAAAATTATTCCAGTAATTAAGAAGGGTTTTTATGAGTTGTCTTCTTCTCTTGAGAATCCTTTTTATGTCCATGCCTCTTTTTTGGCTAAAATGGCAAAAGTTCTTGAGAAGATTGGGGATAATTTCGATATTATTCATAATCATTGTTATCCAGAATTCATAAATTTACTTGTTGAAAAGAATATTAAAACCCCGATTGTGACAACTATTCACGCCCAAATGACACCCGAATTAGATGATATTTTATCTCTATTCCCGAATTCTTACTTTATTTGTATTTCAAAAGCAGCTAAAAACCTGGCCAAAAAAACAAAAATTTATAGAGTAATCTACAATGGTATAGATACAAGTTTGTACAAATTCTCTTCTCAGAAAGAAGGTTATCTTTTATGGGTTGGAAGATTGAGTAAAGCTAAAGATAAAAAGGGAAATTTTATGGATCCTAAAGGAGTAAGGTGGGCAATAAGATTAGCTAAGGAATCTGGCTTAAACCTTCTTTTGGCAGGAAATGTAGAAGATCCAGAATTTTTTGAAAGAGATGTTAAGCCCCACCTATCAAAGAAAATCAAATGGATAGGACCGGTATCCCCTGAACAGCCTTTAAGCAAAAAGAGGGTAGCAAAGTTAATGCAAAAAGCAAAAGCATTTCTGATGACCGTTAATTGGGAAGAACCCTTCGGTTTGGTAATGGCTGAAGCTCAATCTTGTGGAACGCCAGTTATTGGATTTGATAGAGGGTCTGTTTCTGAACTTGTAATTAATGGGAAAACTGGTTTTATCGTTAAACCAAAAGAAGGAATTAAGGGGTTAAAAAGAGCTGTAAGAAGAATAGATAAAATAAACCCCAAAGATTGTCGAGAACATATTGAAAAGAAATTTTCTATAAAGAAAATGGTAGAAGAATATGAGAAGATTTATTATGAAATTTTAAATAAATAACTTTTTAAAATGCTTTCATTTTGGATCTAACTAATCAACGAATAACTGATCATTTAATTAGTTCTACTGTTAAAGAATTATCCCAAAAACCAGGTTTTAACATCGTCCAAGACCCCCAGAATTTTAAGCCCGAGATTATTTCTCGGGTTTTTGGGTTGACAAATTTTTATTTATTAATATAATATTGCCAGAACACTATATTACCAAAAATAGGAAAAGTGATAAAAAATGAGTGATGTTTTAAAAAAGGGTCAACTTTCTCAAGGAGGAAAAATATTCCAAATTGTAAAAAGTAGAAACTCTTGTTTAAGAGAAGGAATACACGCTGTTTGTGTTCTCCCCGTCGGAGAAGAAGAAAAGCTTTTTAATCACCAAAACTTAAAATTAGAAGAAATGGCTGCAGCCTTTACTGAATCAATTAAATTCTGCCGAGATAACTCAGTAAAAGAGAGGTGGAAAATAGTCCTTAATGGACCAGGATTATTGAAGGCTCCCTGGTTCCATATACATTCGGTGCTCCCGAGCGAATCACCGCAGATTCTAAGAGAGGTTTGGAGACCTACAGAGCATCTTGAAAAACTCAAACAGTTTAGCAAGAAACTAGAATTATCTCTAAAGGAAGAATTTCAAGAGATTGTTGATAGTTTTGAAAGAAATCTAAAATAATATAACTTTTTTTTCTTTTTCCTGTATTTTTCAAACCCATAATTCCTTTGTGAGCTTGAAAAAGCCCGAAACCACCCAAAACAGGTGGTTTTTGGTTAGTTTATACTACAAAACAGGTTCTAACATCGTCCAGCCTCTAGAGTTAGTTCAGCCCGGGATTGCTTCTCGGGTTTTTGCTATAATGAAAGATATGGAGAATAAAGATATCAAGCTAAAAGAAGGAACAATAAGGCATCTACAGGAATACATTGAACAAAAGTTGAAAGAGAGAAAATTTGATGACGAAACTCTTCACGAAAGACTTTTACTACTAACAGAGGAGGTTGGTGAATTGATTAATGCTTGTAGGAAACTAACAGGAATGAATGTTGATGAAGCTCGTGAAATCACAAACCAAGCTGGAGAAGAACTTACAGATGTTATCAATATGATTTTCAGTGTCGGTATTAAGCTAGGACTTGATATGGAGAAAGAATTTCGCAATAAAGAAGAACGAATTGACAAGAGAAGATATAAAAGAACTTCAAGAGAGATTGATTAAATTTTTATATTAAACAAGATCAAACATCCCTCCTTCGCTATTCCGTAGCCTTGTGGAGTAGGATGACTTTGGAAGGACGGGCTCTATCGTTCGCGAACGACGGGGCGGGCGTCCAGGACCCGTAGATATTGTCTGAGAGTAAATATCTCGGATTTTTACTTTTGAGAAATCAAAACATTCGAAAATTACTGATTTTATTTATCTTGTTTTTTTAATTCAATTATATTAAAAAGGAAGTATATGATAATAAAACCTGTAAAAACAAGAGTTTTTACTCCTCCCAAAGACGATCTATTATCTCTGATTAAAGAAGGTTTTTTAAATATAGAATTAAAAGAAAAATCAGTCATAATTATTACCTCTAAGGTAGTTTCTATCTGGCAAGGAAGATGCATTTTGAAAGAAAAGATTAATAAAGACGAGTTAATTACTAAAGAAGCAGATTTTTACATTGAAAGGGAAAGAATTCCAAGAAAACGAGTGATGCTCACTATAAAAGATAATCTTTTAGTCCCTACCGCTGGCATTGATGAAAGTAATGGAAAAGGTTATTTTATCTTATGGCCAAAGAACTCTTTTAAGGCAGCAAAAGATATCTATGATTTTATTCAAAAAGAATATGGACTGAAAGATTTTGGTGTTATTATTACTGATAGCAGATGCGTTCCTTCAAGAAGAGGAACAATTGGTTTTGCTCTCGGCTATTACGGTTTTTATCCCTTAAAAGATTATCGAAAAACAAAAGATGTTTTTGGTAGGAAATACAAAATAAGTCAGGCTAATCTGGTTGATTCTTTAGCTTCTTCTGGTGTCTTGGTAATGGGGGAGGGAAACGAACAAACTCCCATTGTCATTATTGAAGATGTTAGTTTTATAGATTTTGAAAGACCTGAACCATCAAAAGAAGACCCTTTAAGAATCGAGGGGGATGATGACTTTTATTCACCTTTAATAAAAGGGGTTAAATGGCATAAAGGAGGTGGAGGAGTTTAATCAAATATAATTTATATGAAATATCTAAACAAAACAGATCCCCAAATGGATGAAATTATAAAGAAAGAGATAGAGAGACAGGAAAATAGCTTAATGATGATTCCTTCAGAGAATCATACATCTGAAGCTGTAAGAGAAGCCGTGGGCTCTATACTACAAGATAAATATTGCGAGGGCTATCCCTATAAACGCTATTATCAGGGCCAGGAGAATTTCGATAAATTAGAAGAACTTTGCCAGGAAAGGGCTAAAAAAGTTTTTGGGGTGCCTTTTGTTAATGTCCAACCCCACTCTGGGAGTCCGGCTAATTGTGCGGTTTATCTTGCCCTTTTAGAATCAGGAGATAAAATTATGGCACTAAGATTAGACCAAGGAGGACATATCAGCCATGGCTTAAATATTAATTTTTCTGGAAGGTTTTTCAAAAGTATATTTTACGGAGTAAATAAAGATGGTCTAATTGATTATGAGGCCATGGAAAGAATGGCCATAAAAGAAAATCCCAGAATTATTATTGCAGGCATTACCTCCCATTCCATGTCTTTAGACTTTTCTCGTTTTTCTGGTGTCGCTGAAAAATGCGGAGCTTATTTAATGGCTGACATAGCTCATGTTGCAGGTTTAATTGTAGCTAAAGTTTATCCTAATCCAGCACCATATTGTCATATTATCACCACAACAACTCATAAAACCCTCAGAGGGCCAAGAGGCGCTTTAATTATGGTAACAGACAAAGGAATTGAAAAAGATCCTCAGCTGCCGCAAAAAATTAACAGGGCTGTGTTTCCGGGGCTTCAAGGAGGACCTCATGAAAATAACATTGCTGGCATTGCAGTGGCTCTAGAAGAAGCTCAAAAACCTGAATTTACTGAATATGGAAAGCAAGTTATTAAAAATGCCAAAGTGTTAGCAGAGACCTTAAGAGAGGAGGGGATTGACCTTTGTGCTGGTGGAACCAACACCCATCTTATAATGATTGACTTGAGAAATCTTGAAATATTAGGAAATACAGCTGCTGAAGCCTTAGAACAAGCTGGAATTGTAACCAATAAAAACACAATTCCTGACGATCCTAATCCACCATTTTATCCTTCTGGTTTAAGATTGGGAACTCCTGGAATAACAAGTAGGGGAATGAAAGAAGAAGAAATGAAACAAATAGGTGTTTCAATAGGAGGGGTTTTAAAAGATATTTCCCGTTTAAAAAAAGAAAAAGATATTTCCTTAGAAAAAGAGAAAAAATCTAAAATAAGAAAGGAGATTATTTCCAAAAGCGAAGAGATAAAAAGGATTAGAGAAAACATAAAAAACCTTTGTTCAATGTTTCCTCTTAAAAAAGAGTACTAAGATGCAACAATATCTCCAGGCTTTAAAATATATAATGGAAAGAGGGGTAAGTAAACCAAATCGCACTGGAATTGATAGCAGGGCAGTGTTCGGTCTACCAATGCGCTTTAATCTTAAAGATGGTTTTCCCGCAGTAACCACTAAAAAATTAGCTTTTAAATCCGTAAAAGCTGAACTGCTTTGGTTTTTAATGGGAACTAGCGATATTAAAAAATTGCAGGAAATGAATTGTCATATCTGGGATGCCAATGCAAATGCTGATTATTGGAAACCAAAAGCAAGATTTGAGGGGGATTTGGGCCGCATTTACGGAGTCCAATGGAGGAGATGGAAATCTCCCTATTCTGAAAAGCCTATTGACCAAATTGCTGAGGTGATTGAAAAAATAAAGAAAGATCCTTACAACAGAAGGTTGATTGTAAGCGCCTGGAATCCGGCTGAATTAGACAAAATGGCTTTACCACCCTGCCACCTTCTTTTTCACTTTTTTGTGGCTGACAGAAAACTTTCTCTTTTAATGTACCAAAGAAGCTGTGATATGTTTTTAGGCGTTCCGTTTAATATTGCTTCTTATTCACTTTTACTTTCTATGATAAGCCAAGTTACAGATTTAACGCCTGGAGAATTTATCCATGTTTTAGGAGATGCTCATATATATCATAATCATTTTGAGCAGGTAAAAAAGCAACTTAAAAGAAAACCTCTTCCTCTTCCTAAATTGTGGTTAAATAAAGAAATTAAGAATATTGATGATTTTAAATTAGAAGATATTAAGCTGATTGACTACAAACACCATGGGGTCATCAGGGCTAAAATGGCTGTTTAAATATGGTAATTTCAATAATCGCAGCTATTGGCAACAATCGTGTAATTGGAAATAAGAATCGTTTACCTTGGAATTTGTCGGCTGATATGGAGCATTTCCGGAAGTTAACAGTGGGCAAACCAATTATTATGGGGTCTTTAACCTTTGAATCAATTGGTAAAACTTTACCAGGTAGAGATAATATTGTTTTAACAAGAGATCCTAATTACAAGGCGCCTGGATGTAAAATAGCCCATTCTTTACAAGAAGCTCTTTTATTAGCGGAGGATAGTCCTTTTAGTAAAAGAACTAAAGAAGTAATGATTTGTGGAGGAGCCTCAATCTATAAACAATACTTACCAAGAGCTGACAGAATGTATTTAACTGCTATTGAGGGGGATTTTAAAGGTGATGCTTTTTTTCCAGAATTTAATATAGAAGAATGGGAAGAAAAAGAAAGAATCTCTTTTAAAGCAGATAAAAATAATCCATATAGATATTCTTTTTTGACATTAGAAAGAAAACCTTCAAAGCCATAATTATGATTTGAAAATAGAGAATCAGGTATTCAAGATAAAAATCGCCCTTTAGGTGATTTTTTGGTAGAATCAATAAAGTTAAATTATGTATAAAATTTTTAATAAAACAATTAGTGGGCCTTTTACCATACCTTCAGGCATAGTTACTACAGAAGTGTCAGTTATTGAAAAACTTACTAATGAAATTCCAGAGTTAGGAATTATAACCACAAAAAGTATTGGATTAAAGTCTTACAAAGGAAATAAAGAACCTATTATTGCAAAATATGCACCTTTTTCTTTTATTAATGCTGTTGGTCTTACAAATCCTGGAGCAAAAGAATTTGCAAAAAGATTATTAAAAATAACTATTCCAGATGACAAGTTTTTATTGATTTCCATATTTGGGAATTGTGAGGAAGAAATAACAGAAATAACAAGAATTCTCTATGATTACGCTGATGGATTTGAATTAAATGTATCATGTCCTCATTCTAAGAAATACGGGCAAGCTGTAGGCCAAGACAAAGAATTAGTAGAGAAATTAACAAGAATTGTTGTTTCTTTTGGGAAACCTGTTTTTGTAAAAATCTCTCCTAATTTAGATGTAAAAGAAACCGTAAAGTATGCGCTTAAAGGAGGAGCTTCTGGAATAACAGCGATAAACACAAAAGGGCCGGTGGAGTGCTTACATGATGATTATTCGATTCTTTCGAATAAGCTTGGGGGGATTTCTGGAAAAGCAATATTAGAAACTGGGCTAAGGTGTGTGAGAGAAATAAGAGAAGTTACGGATTTACCTATAATTTCCTGTGGCGGCATATCAACCGCAAAGGATATAAAAAGATACAGAGAAGCCGGAGCAGACTTCTTTGGAATAGGTTCTGCTTTAGCTGGGATGAATACAGAAGAGATAAAACAATACTTTCACGAAATCTTTTTTGACTTGGAGAATGGTACAAATAACGCAGAGAATCTTTTAAAAGATGAGTTAAAGATGGAATATAGTAACTATAAAGTAAAAGAGAGTAATCAATTAGCCGAAGGTCTATTTATTTTGAAGTTAGACAAGAATATAGACCTTGAACCTGGTCAATTTGTTTTTGTTTGGTTACCAAAAAGAGGAGAAAAACCTTTTTCTGTATTCGATAATGAACCACTCACTTTGTTAGTCAAAAAAAGAGGATTTTTTACAAATGAATTATCAAAACTTAAAAAGAGCGACATCGTTTATATCAGAGGGCCTTACGGCAATTCTCCGAAAATAAACGGAAAAACTCTGTTAGTTGGAGGAGGAACAGGTATTGCTGCACTCTACCTCTTTGGTAAAAGAAATAATGATACGGTTGCTATATTAGGAGCAAAGGATAAAAAGCATTTGCCTAATTTGGAAAAAATAAAGAAAGTCTTTAATGAAGTCTATTTTGCTACAGAGAATGGTGAGGTAGGTTATAAAGGGTTAGCAACAGATATTATAGAAGAAGTTATGGAGAAATTAAAAATAGAATATTGCATAAACTGCGGGCCAGAAGATATGGTTAAAATCGCTATTCAAAAACAACGAAAACATATAAATCCAGAAAAAATATATTCTTCAATAGATTTTTTAACGAGATGTGGTATTGGTTTATGTGGAAGTTGTGCTACTTCAAAAGGTTATAGGGCTTGCGTTGATGGTAACTTTTTAAAACAGCACCAGCTTTAAACATTTATAAAACAGGTTTGAACATCGTCCACGACCCGCAGACGGTAACCCGAGCCAAGAGTTAGGGTTTTTGCTATAATGAAGTAATATGAAAAGGAAGAAAGAAAAAGACTCAAACGATATAGATAAACAAATTGATGATATCTTAGAAGGAAATACAAACTTGGATGGTGAAGCCAAAAGATTAAAGTTGGAAGAACTTTTTAGGAGATTAAACAAACAAAATGAAAACAAAATGAGAAAGATTCCAAGAGGAGAAATAATCGATACTTAAACTTAGCACGATCCGCAGATGGTAAGGCCCAAGATTTTCTCTCTTGGGTTTTTGGTTTTACCTTGAACTTTTTCAAAAAAGAGGCTATTTCTTATTGCCAAATAATAAAAAGAGAGGTAAATTAATAGTAAAATGGATTCATCATTATTCAAGAATTTAAACCACCAACAAAAAGAGGCGGTTACTCATGGAACAGGACCGCTTTTGATTGTGGCAGGAGCTGGCACAGGAAAAACTACAGTTATCACAAAAAGGATTGCTCATCTAATTAGTCAAAAGAAAGCTAAACCAGAAGAAATTCTGGCAGTCACCTTTACTGATAAAGCGGCTGGTGAAATGGAAGAAAGAGTCGACAGGTTATTACCTTATGGGTATATTGATTTGTGGATATCAACTTTCCATTCTTTTTGCGAGAGAGTTTTGAGAGACCATGCTTTAGACATTGGTTTATCAACCAACTTTAAGCTATTGGATCCTACCGCAGCTTGGCTTTTAATTCGGCAGAAGCTGGGAGAATTTAATCTTAATTATTATCGTCCTTTGGGCAATCAAACCAGATTTATCCACGCCCTGATAAATCATTTTTCTCGCTGCAAAGACCAGGGAATTTACCCCCAAGAATATTTAGAATACGCAGATAGTTTAAAAACTAATCTTACTGACTTAAAAGAAGACCCAGAAACAGAAAGGTTGAAAGAGGTAGCTATAGCTTATCATGTCTATCAGAGATTGCTCCTAGAAAGCAATTCGTTGGATTTTGGCGATCTGATTAATTATTGTTTAAAGCTGTTTCAAAAACGGCCTCTTGTCCTGGATAGATTTAGAAACAAGTTCAAATATATTTTAGTTGATGAATTCCAAGATACCAATTGGGCTCAGTACGAGCTAGTGAAGATATTAGCTTCACCTGATAATAATTTGACTGTTTCAGCTGACGACGATCAAAGTATATATCGGTTTAGGGGGGCTTCTTATAATAACATTATTCAGTTTAAAAAAGATTTTCCCAACACCAAAGAAGTTTTCTTAATTAAAAACTATCGTTCAACTCAAAATATATTAGATTTGTCTTACGATTTTATTAAAGCCAATAATCCAAATCGTTTGGAATATGTAAGTAAAATAAACAAAAAATTAAAAGCTGCCCAGACAAAAGAGGGGACTATAAAACATATGCACTTTAAAGATTCATACGAAGAATCTCAAGGTGTGATTAATAAGATAGCTGAAATAGTCAGAGATGGTAAGGATGTTTCTTTCAGCGATTTTGTAATTTTAGTTAGAGCCAATGACCATGCTGCAGCTTTCACTAGAGCTTTGGAGAGAGCTAACTTTCCTTATCAATTTTTAGCCTCCAGGGGTCTATATGCAAAGCCGATTATTTTAGACATAATTTCTTACTTTAAACTTTTAGATAATTATCACGAGAGCCCAGCTTTATATAGAATTTTAAATCTTCCTTTCTTGAATATTTCAGTTCAAGATATTGCCAGGATTAACCAATATGCCAGGCGTAAAACCAAATCTTTATATGAAGCATTAAATGAGTTGCAATCGATATTTGGCGTTTCTCCTCAAACCGGTCAAAAAATTAAGCTAGTTTTGAGTTTAATCAAAAAACACACTGAGTTAGCCAGAAGCAGAAATGTTTCAGAGATTTTAGTTTCGTTTTTAAAAGACTCAGGTTATCTGAAATATCTGCTGGGAAGAGAAAGCAAACAGCAGTTGGATTTAGTTAATCAATTTCATCAAAAGATAAAAAACTTTGAAGAAGCTAATATTGATTCCTCTCTTAAGAACTTTATGGAGAGCCTAAACATGGAGCTTGAATCGGGCGAGCAGGGCAAGCTTAGTTTTGACCCGAACCAAGGCCCTGATATGGTTCGCGTTATGACCATTCATTCAGCCAAGGGTTTAGAGTTTAAGTATGTATTTCTAGTTAATTTAGTTGACAGAAGGTTTCCCACCTCAGAGCGAAAGGAACAGATTGAGATACCGGAAAATCTGATTAAAGAAACGATTCCCTCAGGCGACGTTCATTTAGAAGAAGAAAGGAGGCTTTGTTATGTAGCAATGACCAGGGCTAAAGAAAAGCTGTTTTTGACCTCAGCCGATAGTTACGGTGGCGCCAGAAAGAAGAAACCCTCCAGATTTTTAATGGAAATGAATTTTGTCAAAAAGGGTGAAGAATTGATTTCAATAACCGCGGGATCTACCACTGTAAGGGAGCAGAAGAAAGAGACGTCAAAACCCTTAATCTTGCCCTCTTATCTTTCGTTCTCGCAATTGGCAGCTTTTGCTGTTTGTCCCTTGCAATACAAGTTTGCCCATATATTGAAAATTCCGGTGCGAGGCAAGGCAGTGTTTTCGTTTGGTAAAACAATGCACAACACTTTATATAACTTTGTGAAATTAACCAATGAAGGAAAAAATATTGTTCAAGCCGACTTGTTTGCGTCAGCCACTCAGACAAAACAAAAACAAGGAAAAAAAGCTTTAGATATATCTGTCTTAGTTGAAATATATAAAAAAAATTGGATTGATGAGTGGTATGAGTCAAAAAGTCAAAAAGAAGAATATTATAAATTAGGTCGAAAAATAATTAAAAATTTTCATGAAAGGTTTATTCAAGAGCAACCCCGAGTTTTCAGGATTAACGGAGACTTGGCTCTAGAAACGTCGTTTAAATTAAAGATAGCCAATAATACCTTAATTGGTAGAATAGATAGAATAGATCAAACTAAAGATGGAATTGAAATAGTAGATTATAAAACAGGTAAATACAAAGAGAAACTGACTCCAAAAGACAGGCAGCAGCTTTTAATCTATCAGATTGCAACTGAAGAAGCCCTGGGTTTAAAACCAGCGAAGCTTAGTTATTATTATTTAGAAGAGGGCAAAAAGACTTCATTCTTAGGCAGAGAGCAGGACAAAGAGAAACAAAAGCAAGAGATAGCGGAAATGGCTGAAAGGATTAAAAAAAGCAGTTTTGACGCCAACCCAGGATGGCATTGTAAATTCTGTGATTTCCGAGACATTTGCGATTATGCTCAAAGGTAAAAACCTTTATTTCGCTAACGCTTAATTAAGAACCATGCCTTCGGCCTTCGGCTCGACGAAGTCGGCCTACAGCTAGAAGAAGTCGGCAGAATCTTGATTTCGTTAACATTCAATTATGAAAAAGGTTATTTTAATAATAATTATCTTAATAGTTTTTATGTCTGTTTTTTATCTTCTAACACGAGACTCTCAAGAAGATGAAATCCAGGAAGAAAACGAAACTGAAGAGATGGTTTTAGATAATAGTAAGGAACAAGAACTACAAATAGAAATCCTGAAACAAGGAACAGGGGAAGAAGTTAAAAGTGGTGACAATATAGCTGTACATTATACAGGCACCCTAGAAGATGGTACTAAATTTGATTCAAGCTTGGACAGGGGGAAACCATTTGTTTTTACCCTGGGAATTGGACAGGTAATAAAAGGCTGGGATATGGGTGTTTTGGGTATGAAAGTTGGGGAAAAAAGAAAATTAGTGATTCCTCCAGAGTTTGGTTATGGAGAGGCTGGTACACCTGGTGGACCCATACCGCCAAACGCAACCCTTATATTCGAAGTTGAACTTTTAAGTATTAATAGATATGGAACAAGATAATATTTCTAAAAAAGTTGTTATTGGAGGAACTTTTGATATATTACACAGAGGACACGAAACGCTTTTATTAAAAGCCTTTGAGTTGGGAGAAGTAATAATCGGATTAACCTCTGATGTTATGGTCAAAAAGACAAAGGAGAGAGAAATTAAGGAGTTTAAGCAGAGAAAAAAGGGGTTAGAGGATTTTATTGGAGAAAATCTCAACAAAAAAGTAGAAATTATAAAGATAGAAGATAAATTCGGTACAACCCTCAAAGAAGATTTTGATTACATTGTTGTGTCTCCTGCCACCTATGATACTGCAGTTTTGATCAACCAAGAAAGAGAAAAAAGAAATAAACCGTTCATAAAGATTGTTAAAATAGATTTTGTGTTAGCTGAAGATGGAAACCTTATTTCTTCCTTCAGAATTTCAAAAGGAGAGATAGATAAGGATGGAAAATTACTACGTAATTAAGGATAGGATAATGTTATGTTGACTAAAAAAGTTCTAGTTGGAGGATGTTTTAACAAAATTCATCCTGGCCATATTTACTTTTTAAAAACAGCTAAAAAACTCGGCGATAAACTAGTCGTTGTTTTAACTAATGATAAAAATAACAAAAAACCTTATGTTCTGCCTGCAAAAGAAAGAAAAAGATCGTTAAAGTCTCTGAATATTGCTGACAAGATATTGATAGGGCATTTTAAAGACAAAACAAAAATTGTAAAAAAGGTAAAACCCAACATCATTGTTCTGGGATATGACCAAGAACTACCTGAAGGTTTAGAAAGTCTTAAGTATGTCCGGATTAAAAAGTTAAGTAATTATTCCACAAGATTGAAATAAGCAAAAATAAAATTGAGTAGAGAGATTCTAATATCGCCCAAGATCCGCAGTTAGTAAAGCCCGAGATTCTTTCTCGGGTTTTTTAATGGAAGCCCTCTCTGGTTGGTTGTACCACTTGATCTGTTTTTTTGTTTTTGTGATATAATAAGATAATGCAAAAAAAAGGGAGGAATTTTGCAGACAGTTTAATTAGTTTAGATAAAAACTACCAGATTTTGTTTTGGTAGTTTTTAATTATTTATAAAAGAGATAAAAAAAATATGAATAAAAAAACACTAATTGGAATTGTCATCGTAGTTGTGGTGGTAGTTCTCGGACTCGGCCTTTATTGGTATATCCAAGAACAGCAGGAAAAGTATACAGGACCTGTTGAGAAGATTACTGTGGCAGCGGTTGAATATCTTACTGGGGCTCTTGTCTATATTGCTGAAGATCAGGGATTTTTTGAGAAAAATGGCTTAGAGGTAACAATAAAAGGTTATGGGTCTGGCAAGGCTGCTGCTGATGCCCTTATAGCTGGAGAAGCTGATATTTCCATGTCGGCTGATAATGTGTTTGTTAATTATGGTTTTGAGTTTACAGATCTAAGAGTGATAGGAACTGTTGCTACCAAGCAAATTAAGGAATTAGTTGCCAGAAAAGATAAAGGCATTTCAACAATAAATGATTTAATAGGGAAAAGGATTGCAGTTAAAGAAAAGAGCGGTGCTGAATTTCAGCTTGGAGTATTTTTAACATTTAATGGTATTTTACAAAAAGATGTAGAGTTTGTTTATTTAAAACCATCAGAAATGCTAGATGCTATCTCAAATAAAGAGGTAGATGCTGTTTTTGTCTGGGATCCTTATCTTTATAATATAAAGGAAGAACTAGGCGATAGTGTAGTGAATTGGCATGGTGGGGAGGATTTTTACTTTATATTGCTTACAAAAGAGGATTGGCTAGATAAAAATCCTAAAGTAGCCGAGCGTTTTATAAAATCAATGTTAGAGGCAGAGGATTATATTAAAGATAATTCTGAAGAAGCCAAAGAGTTTACAAAGGATAGATTTGATTATGAATCAGATTACATGGATTACAGTTGGCCAAAACAAGAGTTTACCGTTATCCTTGAACAGGCTATGTTGATAACATTTGAAGATCAGGCACGATGGAGCATGAAACAGGGACTAATTAATGCAACAGAAGTTCCAAACTATCTAGATTATATTTACCTAGATGCTTTGGAAGAAGTGAAACCAGAGGCAGTAGGAATAATACGTTAGCCTATTAAATAAAAGATGAAAGTTAAAACTAGACTATATCTTAGCTCTATATTTTCCGTCGGCTTTGTAGCGATATTGGTTTTTGTAGTGTTTTTTACTTCCAATAGAATAGCTGAGGAAAATAGAGAGCACGAGTTTATGGATGATATACGGCAAGCAGCATCAGAGCTTGATGTGGTTTTATATGAGTATTTAATGCATCACGAGACGCGAATGGAGCAACAATGGAATTTAAGATATAGTTCTGTTATGGAGGTAGTGAGAGAAGCAGAAGAAGAGTTAGAAAAGAGAGGAAAAAGAGAGGTAGAAGAAATCAAACTGCTGGAATTAATAGAGGCAAATTTTATAGCCCTTGGTGATTTATTCACGCAAGTATCTACAAATTATGAAAAAACACAAAATCTCATTCAAGAGGGAGCTTCTCAAAAAAAGATAAATGCTGCTGTGCTGTTGGAGGAAAGATTAGTGACTCAACTATTAATAGCCTCACAATCAATATTTACTGATGCTTCTAGGCTTGTTGAAAAGGCATCTGTTAACGTAAATAAAGCTCAGGAATTGGCTAGAAACTTAACTTTAAGTTTGGTACTAGTTCTTGTTATCACCGCGATAACTACAGCATTCCTTGTTACCAGAATCATCTCAAAATCACTAGATAAACTAATAGAAGGTACAGAGAAAATTGGAGGAGGAAATCTTAAGTATAAAATTGATATAAAAAGTAAGGATGAAGTTGGTCAACTTGCTATAAATTTTAATGATATGAGTAAAAAATTAAGCAAATCCTATTTCAGTCTGGAACAGAAAATTAAGGAACTAAAAGAGCTTGATAAGCTCAAAGATGACTTTTTAAATACTACGACTCACGAATTGAAAACTCCGCTTATTCCCATTAGGTCACAAGCACAGTTGTTGTTGGCTGGTGATTATGGGAAGATAAATAAAGAGCAGAAAGAGGCCTTGGAAATGATTTTCAGAAATGAAAACCAGTTAGAGAAATTGGTTAATGATGTTCTAGATATTACAAAGGTACAGTCAAAGAAATTAAAACTATCTTTGAAAAATAGGGATTTTGTGGAGATTATTGCTAACGCAATGAAAGATGTAAAAGAATTTGCCAAGGCAAAAAACATTTATCTTACTTTAAAACCCATACCAAAAATGCCAAAGATATCCATTGATAGGAAACGGATATTCCAGGTGGTCTCTAATTTACTTAATAATGCTTTAAAATTTACACCAGGGAAAGGAGAGGTAGTGATTGAGGTACAAAAAATGAAAAACAATCTTAGCGTAAGTATAAAAGATACGGGTGTTGGTATGAGTAAAAAGACTTTAAAAAAATTATTCACTCCTTTTTTTCAGGCAGAAAGTGGCCCGGCAAGAAAGTATAGTGGAACTGGATTAGGTTTATCGATTTGCAAGGGAATTATTGAAGCTCATGGAGGAAGGATTTGGGCAGAGAGCTTAGGGAAGGGGAGGGGGAGTACTTTTAGTTTCAGCTTACCAATTTAATTTAAAGGCCGATTTTATTATAAAAAAATCTAAAAAAAATATGATAAAAAAAAAGAGAATTCTTCATGTTGATGATGAACCAGATACTCTAAAAGTGGTTAAAACGATTCTAGAAAAAGAGGGTTTTGAGATTGATAGCATAGACTCTGGAATAAGGGCTTTAAAGAAAGTGAATCTTAATCATTATAGTTTGATAATGCTTGATATAATGATGCCTGATATATCTGGATGGAGTTTATTTACTCGTATTGCGAAAATAAAGCCAGAATATAAAGTTATTTTCTTAACTGTCCTTGAGATTTCTGAATCCAGACTTAAAAAACTAAAAGAGCACGGTATTAAAGATTATATTACAAAACCATTTGATCGCGACGACTTAGTTACGAGAGTAAAAAAAGCAATAGAGAGTTAATATTCAAGGTTAAATAATGATGGAAAAAATCAAAAAAAACAGGAACGACGATGCTTTAAAAAGAATTAATCAGTTAGAGATTGAAGCTTCTATCTTAAGAGATGCTTATTTTCAGTTAGAAAAAACATCTTTAGAGAGGAGAAAAGCCGAAGAAAAATTCCGGACAATTTTTGAAAATATAAAGGATATAGTTTTGTACGTAGATAAGTTTGGGAGGATAGTTGAAGTAAATGAAAGATTAGAAGAGGTTTTGGGATATAAACGAAAGGAGGTAATAGGAAAACATTTTGCCAGACTCGGTATTATAAGGCTCAAAAGTCTCCCAAGAATGATCAAACTTTTCAAAGATTCTATCGTGCAAGGTAGAGCCATTAGCCTTGTTGAAATAGAGATAAAAGATAAAAAAGGTAATTGGATTCCCATAGAAGCGAATACCAAAGTTATTAAAGAACAGGGTGAAGTGAAGGGTACCATGAATATACTCCGAGACATCAGTGAGCGCAAAAGATTAGAAGAAGAACTTATAAAAAGCGAAGAGAGCTATCGAAATCTTGTTGAGAATACCGTTGTAGGAATAGCGAGGATAAATTTGCGAGGGAAATTTATTTTTGCTAATGATAAGCTTTGTGAAATGGTGGGCTATTCTAAAAATGAACTAATTGGTAAATCTTTCGCGAAATTTCTTCATCCAGAGGAAAAGAAAAAAATATGGAAATTGTTTTTGAGATCTTTTTCAGCTCGAAATAAAATAACTAATTATCTTGAATTTCAAGCCATTAGTAAAAAAGGAGAAAGCATTTATATGTCTGCTAGCCCAAGCATAAATAGGTATGGCGGTAGAATAGTTAGTCTTAACGCTGTTCTTCAAGACATTACTGAACGAAAAAAGATGGAAGAAGTGTTGAGGGGGAGTGAGGAACGCTATCGTAATTTGATTGAAAGTTCGAATGATATAATTCAAAGCGTTAAGAATGATGGTTCTTTTCAATTTGTAAACAAAGCATGGTGTGACGTTTTAGGATATAGTAGGAAGGAGGCACTTCGACTTAACCTGCTTAATATAATTCACCCTGATTCTCTTGGGCACTGCAAAGCACTATTTAAAGAAGTATTGAGGGGAAAAAAGGTAGAAGGAATTGAGGCAAAATTTTTGACGAAAGATAAACGTGTTATTCTTGTAGAGGGTCAGGCAGGCCCTAAGTATGTTGGCGGTAAAATAGTGGCGACTCTTGGATACTTTAAAGATATCACCGAGCGCAAGAAGGCAGAAGAAGAAAGATTAGAAGCCTTATATAGTTTTAAAGAAAGAGTAAAAGAATTAACATGTCTTTATCAAATAGACAATATTACAAGGAAAAAGGACATAACCACAGAGAAAATACTTCAAGAAGTTGCAGAAATTATTCCATCTGCCTGGCAATATTCCAAAGTTGCTTGTGCTCGTATTGTTTTTGAAACTAAAGAATATAGGTCCAAGAATTTTAAAAACACAAAATGGTGTCAGCAGTCAGATATTACTACAAATAATAAAAAGATTGGCTCAGTTAGGATGTGCTATTTGGAGAAAAAGCCACCTGAATATGAGGGGCCATTTTTAAAAGAAGAACGAGCCCTTATAGATTCCATTACTCAAAGATTAGGAAAAGAGATTAAGCGTAAGAAAGCAGAAAGAGAGTTAAGGGAAAGCGAGTTGAGATTTAAGAATATTTTTAATTCTGCTGGAAATAGCTTTATTTTAGTTGATGATGAAATGAAGATAATTGATATTAACCAGGCAACCCTCGACACATTAAAATATGATAAAAAATATCTTACAGGCAAGAACGCATTAAAATTACATTTAAAAGATGATTATGAAAAATGTAAGAAAAATATAAGGCTATCTTTATTAGGAGAAACAGTAACTTGTGACTGTTCTTATTTAGATGTAAAAGGAGACTTAATATATGCTGAGACTCTTATGTCTCCAATTATAATTGGGGGGAGAAAATACGTGTTACTTTCTTTTACAGATGTCACCGAGCGCAAGAAAGCAGAAAGGGCATTGAGTGAAAGCGAACAACGTCTAAAAGAAGCCCAAAGAGTTGCTCATGTTGGAAATTGGGATTGGAATATTGAGACAAACGAGTTGTTGTGGTCTGATGAGATCTACAGGATTTTTGGTTTAAAGCCCCAGGAATTTGGAGCTACATATGAAAGTTTTCTGAAATCAGTTCATCCAGACGATAGGAATTTTGTTAAAAAATCCATTGATGAGGCTCTTTCTAAGAAGAAACCTTACTCCATTGACCATCGTATAGTGTTACCAAGTGGTAAAGAGCGCATTGTCCATGAGGAAGCCAAAATTTTTTGTAATAAATTAGGTGAACCTATTAGGATGTTGGGTACGGTTCATGACATCACTGAACGTAAGAAAACAGAGGAAGAAATTAAGAGTTCAGAAGAACGGCTAAAGATATTATTTGAATCAGCGCCAGATGCTTATCTCTTAATTAATATAAAAGGTAGCTTCGTGGACGTTAATAAAAGAGCAGAAGAATTAACTGGTTATAAGAGAAAAGAAATGATTGGAAAGAATTTCCTAACACTGAAATTATTGTCTGGAAAAGAAATTACAAAAGCAGTTTCTGGTTTAAAAGAGGTTGCTTTAGGAAAGCCAATGGGGGTTCAGGAATATGATTTAATTCAAAAAAATGGTAAGCAGATTGCAGTGGAAATAAAAGCACATTTAATAAAGATTAGAGGTAAAATTTTCATATTAAGTATTGCCCGTGACATCACTAAACGCAAAAAAGCAGAGGAGGAATTGAAGATATCAGAGGAGAAACACAGATCACTATTCATAAGTGCTAGTGAAGGTATAGTAAACATAGATCTTAATGGTAAACTATTAGATATTAATCCTAGATTCTTGAGTATTTTAGGACTTAAGCGAGAAGAGGTTGTTGATAAAAACGTTATTCATTTAGCACGGTTATTCAAGGTAGATATTAAAAGAGTAGCCTCTGAGCTTAAGAGATATGTTTTAGGCCAAGCCCTTGAAGAAACAGAATGGGTTATTACTAATAAAAGAGGAGAGGAGATTGTCATTCTAATACATCCATCATTTATAAAGAAAGATGGTAAAATGGTTAGTATTTTAGCTATGATAAAAGACATTACCGAACGCAAAAAAGCAGAGCAAGAATTAAAAGAATCTGAAGAAAGATTCAGGAACATTTTTGAAGGGGTAAAAGATATTTTTGTCTATCTTGATAAATCCGGGAAGATCAAGAACGTTAATAAGACAGCTATAGAGATACTTGGTATGGCGAAAAAAGAACTGATAGGAAAACATTTCACGAAGATAGGAATGATATCTCTTAAGGATATACCGAATATAATTAGAGATTTTGCTAGGACTCTTAGTGGCAAAGAGGGTGGTTTAGAAGTTCATATTACAAATAAAAAAGGTAAAGAAATAATTTTAGAAAGCTCATCTACTCTTTTGAAAATAGATAATAAAATTTTAGGAGTGATGATTGTTGCAAGAGATATTACTGAGCGTAAGCGAATGGAAAAGGAATTAGCAAAACACAGTGAACATTTAGAAGAACAAGTTAAAGAGCGGACCAGCGAGCTTGAAAAAGCCAAGAATAAGAGCGAAGCATTATTAGCTAGCATCGGTGATGGTGTGTTTGCTATTGATACAAAAATGAATATTATCCATTTTAGCCCTCGGGCAGAAGAGCTAAGTGGCTACAAAACTTCTGAGGTTTTGGGGAAACCCTATTATGATTTTTTACACTTTATTAAAGAAAAAGATAGGACTGAGAACAATACTTTTGTTAAAAAGGCTTTGGGAGGGAAACTTTCAAGTATGTCGGATGAGACAATTCTTATTAAAAAAGACAAGAGTGAATTACCTGTAGAAGATTCAGCTGCTCCAATAAGAGATGAAAAAGGAAAGATTATTGGCGCAATAGTTGTTTTTCGTGATGCTACCAAAGAAAGGGATATCCAACGCATGAAGTCAGAATATACGACTCTTGTTTCTCACGAGCTGAGAACCCCAATGACAGTTGTAAATGGTTATTTGGAGATGTTAGAAGACGAAACAAGAGAAATTTTACCAGAAGAGCAGCGAAGACTTATTAGTGAAACAAAGAAGGCATCAAATAGATTATTAGAGTTGACTAAGGCATTACTTAATATTGCTCGTCTTGAAGAAGGACGTATGGAAACAAAACCTATTATGATTAACCTTGTACATCTTACTGAAGGTGCAGTGACAAAAGAGATTGAAGAACTTTTCAAACAAAAAGAACAAGAATTTATTTTCAAGAAGCCAAAAACTTTGCCAAAAATTAAAATTGACCCTAAATTTCTTACAGTACCAATCCAAAATCTGCTTTCTAATGCTTCAAAATATACTCCTCAAAAAGGGAGAATAGAGTTTGAAGTCTCCAAAAAAGATAATGACATTCTTTTTAGAGTTTCAGACTCGGGTATAGGCATTCCTAAAAAAGAACAAGTAAAACTTTTTGAGAAATTTTTTAGAGCTTCAAATACAACCCGTATAGAAAAAGGTACCGGTCTCGGTCTTTATATGGCAAAATTAATGATTGAGTCTTTAGGAGGTAAAATCTGGTTTAAATCAAAAGAAAACAAAGGTACAACTTTCTATCTTAGCCTGCCTATTTTTAAACGTTAAGGTATATATAATTTAGAGCCTATTACCGAAAAATCGCCAAAAGGCGATTTTTTAATGGAATAAAAATATCCTAAAGAATATCAAACTACTTACCGGTTTCAATTGCTTTTTTCACTCTCTCTGATAAGTGTTTAAGAGTAATGTTTGCTTTAACTAAATAATCAAGAGCACGAAGTTTTTTAGCAGCGTTTACGTCTTCTGGATTGTCTCCCAGATTAGTAAGAATGATAACTGGAATCATTTCTGTTTTTTCTTCTGCTTTTAATCTTTTTAGAGTTTCTACTCCGTTCATTTTTGGCATCATAACATCAAGTAAAATAAGGTCTGGTTTTTTCTTCATAATCTGGATTAAGGCTTCCTCTCCATTAGAGGCAGTATTTACTATATAACCGTCTTTAGTCAATTTATTTTGGTACATTCTAATAACAAGAGGATCATCATCGACTAAAAGTATGTTTTTTCTATTTTGTTCCATAGTAATAGTATTAAGGTTATTAATTAAGCCACCTCTTCACCTAATCGACGAGTTATGAAATATATAGGAAGAATAAGGACGAGCATTATAATTATTACAATTATAAGAGTCAATTGGTTGGTAGCATTGGCGGTTTCTAAAATTTCCTGCTGGGGTTTGGCAGCAGATATCATGCCAACAATCTGAGCATCAGCATTCTTTATTGGAAGGTAGCTGGCGATAAATGGCCTTGAAAGAATGGTTGTGCTGAGAGTAATATCTTTGCCTTCTTCTAAAACAGTTTGAGTAACAAGGTTATCTGTTTGTTTTATACCAATACTTCGTGTTTTGCCATCTGGATTAAAAGCAGTAGTGGATACCCTTACGTTTTTTTCGAATATAGACGTTTCAAGTCCGGTTATCTTCTTAATAGAGTCAGCTAAAACATTATCAAGTGGAAAACCTGTTACTATGGCACCCATTAACTCTTCTTTCTTCATTAGAGGAGAAGCTGCTCTAATAGAAAATTTTTCAACTGGGCTTGATTCAATGGTAACCAAAGATTCTCCTGCTAGAGCTTTTTCTACTGCTCTTTCATTTGATAGATTATCATCTTTTTTAGTTAAAGCATGGGCTCTCAAAACAACATAACCTTCTTTGTCTAAAATTATTAAAAATCCTAATTTTTCTTCCTGTAAAAGGTTATTAGAAAGCTTTTCTAACTCTATAAAATTATTCTCTTTTAATAATTCTTTAATATCGGTGCGAGTTGCTAAAAGTTTAGCTTTGGCCAGTGCCTCTTCTTGTAATTTTAAAATAGCTAAATCAAGAACTCTTGCGTCAGTAAGAAGGTTATCTTTGGTTTGGGTTTCCATTCTACTGATTAAAATAGTTGAGAAAGTAAGACTGACCATAACTGCCATTAAAAGAGCAAAAGAAATAAAGATTAAGAGTAGCTCTTCTCGAATCCTTAATTGCAAATAACTCCAGACCCAGCTAGCTAAAGCAAAAAATCCTACCAATTCAAGAAGGTGACCTATTATCCAGACGGTGCTTAAAGAGTCTGAAGTATAAAAAACTGAAGTTAAAGATCCGAGAGTTAAAAATAAAAATGCTATCCAGAAGGGCAGTAAAGATTTTTTAAACTCTCGTTTATATTGCCGGAAAGATATAAAGGTAATTAAGGAAAAACCAATGGTTGCTACAATATTAAAAGGTTGTCGTAAAGCTGTTAAAGCAGGTAAAAGGAACACTGCTTTGAATTCTGGACGCTCTACTGCAGATTCTCTTACAATATTATATAGAATAAAAGCAATGCCTCCAAGATAAGCTGCATATCCTATAAGATTTAAGATATCAGAAGGGAAATTAAGGGCATGGATGACTTGCCAGACGAGAAGAAAAACAAAACCTATCACTCTTGATACTGTTAAAAAATCCCTTCTAATAATAAAAGCATCAAAAGCCAACCAAGCAACTATCAAGAATACTAGCGCTCCCAAAATCTCTAAAGAAAAATGAATATTATTGAGTAGAAAAAAGAGTGGCATACACTATTATTTTACCACAAAGGAAAAAAATAGGAAAAGTCAAGTCTTTAAGTAGTGGTTGGTTAATGAATTATTTTTTGAACTTTTTCTGTAAGCATTTCTTGGCTTAAAGCTCCGGCAAATACATCTTGAACGATACCGTCTTTATCTAAAAAGTAAGTTATAGGTAAGGTTCTTACTTTATATAATTCTCCAACTTTACCTGTTTCATCGAGTAAGACGGGTACTTGATAACCCCCTCTTTGTATAAAATTTAAGACAATACTTTTATCTTCTTGATTATTGATAGAAACTATCTCAAAAATACCTTTCTCGTTTTGAGATAAATATTCATCAAATATTTTAATCTGGTCAGCTGACATTGAGTTCCAAGTTGTCCAAAATGTTAAAATAAAGGGCTTTCCCAAAAAATCTGAAAGGATAATAGTATTACCATCAAGATCCAATAATTCCCAATGAGGAGCTTCTTGGCCAATATTAATACCAAAAACTTTTCCTTCAGCTGTTTCAATAGCTACCTCTTGAACTATTTCTTGAATAAACGATTTCCCAATTATATTTAAAAGAAAGATACCAAAACCAGCAATAAGCAGAATAATTAGGCCCCATTTTGTATAATTTCGAAATTTCATTTTAAAAACTTATTTTTTCTAATAAATCTTCAAGCAATCCTCTTAAACCTGTTCTTGGTTCAAGCTTAAAATCAAAACTTATGAAGTGAGGGTTTAAAAGGTCAAAGCCAGAACTCTTAAGTCTTTTGAAACCAGTTTTCTGTAAAACAATTTGATATCTACCTGATGGTAATAAAAGCTCATACTCGCCATTTTTGTCTGTAAAAATAGGATTCATTAAATCATAAGCTTCTCCTTGCCACTCTACCCATGATTGATTCTCTTTATTAAAGATAAAAATGGTCATTTTTACCTTTTCTAGAGGATTATTTTCTAGAGATAATACTTTACCCTTATTGATCAATTCTATTATTCCTATTTCTTTTTTCTCAGTTTTATTTCCTAAAGAATCTTCTGCTAAAATCAAAATTTCATGCTTGCCAATACCAGAAAGAGAAATTTCTTTTTCCCAAAGACCTATCTTTTTTACTAATTCTATTTCTTGATTATCTATAAAAAGACTTGCCTTTTTAGTATCTCTTTCCAGAGAAATGGTAAGTTTTATCTTTGTTCCATCTGGAATTTTAAAAGAGTTATCTTCTGGTAATAATATAATTGTTCCAATAGATAAGGCATAACTTCCGATTCTCGGAGGGGTAGTATCAACAATGATTTTTTGGCTTTCACTTTCTTTGGATGCATTCCCTGAAACATCAGTGGCTCTAAAAGTTACTTGATATGTACCATCTTCGAGCTCAAAAGGATGTTTAACCTTAAAATAGGCTGTTTTCTCTTTATATCCTTGGGTAATTAGTGCTTTATACCAATTTTCAGAATTAATACTATATTCAACATATTCAATTCCAGAAAAATCATCTTGAGCTTCACCTAACATCATTAAAGTAAATGATTGAGTAAAGGCAAATTTTTCTAAAGGTTCAAAACTTATCTGAGGTGCAGTATTATCAATAATAAACTTTCGGATAATGGAATTTTTAGATACGCCATCAGTAGCTTCCAATATTAATTCATAAAATCCTTGTGTCAAATTACTAACATCCCAGGAGAAGGTATCTCCTTTTAAGTTTTTAGCTAGAGTAGTTTTAATCTCCTCGCCTCGGCGACGATAAGAAAGAGTGCTTTCTTTTATCGGATCCAAATCTCTATCTTGTATTTTGAATATAATTTCATCTATATGATTAAGCCCTCCATTGATTCTGGGCCATAAAAACTTTAAATCTGGTGGGTTATTCTTTATTACTACCAAGATTGTATCAGTTTCGCTCTTGTTGCTAGCTGGGTCTATAGCCGAAACTTTTAAGATATTCTCACCGTGTTCTCTTAAAGTTACTTCCATATCAAAATTTCCTTCCTTATCGCTTAATCCCTCAAATGTTAAAGGACCATTCTCTACTATTATTTTGTTATTTGCTTCAGCTAACCCTTCAATCCTAATTTGAACACCAGCACTTTCTATATTAATATCTTCTTTGTCTCCAAAAATCTCTCTTATTGTCGGTAAATTAACAGTAGGTGCGGGAGGTGGTCCAAAGTCAGTGATTAAGGTTATTTTAGCCTTTCCAAACAAACCCTTACTATCTCCTGCTTTTACTAAAATCTCATATAACCCCTCTTCTAAATTGGTGAAAGGTATGATGAATTCTTCAAGAACAGCATTAAATTCTCCGTCTTTTGGTTGTGTTGAAGCCCAGTTTTGGCCTCCGTCAACACTATACTCTATTTCAACAATGTCTTTTTTGTGGTCTGTGTATCCTTCAAGGAGGAGTCTAGCTTTTCCTGTAATATCTATTGAGTTTTGGTTAGTAATAATCCGTTCCTTTTCAAATGATATTACGGGAAGGAAATTCAGTAATCTAAATTTTTCAGAAATAACCACTATCTCTTCATAGCCATCGTTAACTGTAATTCTTAAAATATATTCACCATCAGGAAATTCATAGGTGGCCCAGGCAAAAGATTGTCTTTTGAGGTTTTTTACAATCTCATTCCAAGTTTCTCCTTCATCTGAGCTTATTTCGATAGAAAAAGTAAGTTCATCTGCGTTTTCATCTAAGGCAATAATTTTTATAGTAGAGGTAGCGAAGAGAACATCGTCTGCCTGAGGTTTAAGAATCTTCAGAGTGGGGGAGATGTTGAATTTAACGCTTAAGGACAAAGGATCACTTAAGTTTCCACCCTTATCTTCACTTATTATTTGTAAGAGATTAAGACCCTTATAAAAGGTTTTTGAGAGTTCAACGTCTTCAATTATAAAATTACCCTCTGGGTCAGGATCAACCTCTCGAACTCTTTCACTATTCAATATCAAAACTGCTTTAGTGTCTTCTCTGATGTTTCCAGTAATAGATATTAAGAGTGTGTCGACAATATCATTATCGAGTGGACTGGTAATAATGGGAGTAGGTGGGGGATTAATACCGATATGGAAGAAACCTCCACTTCTAATTATATTACTAGTATTGCCAGCTAAATCTCTACCTTCTAAACTGATTTTTGCTGTACCATCAATGTCTGATATTACCTCATACTCGCCTTCCCAGAAAGCTCCTTCACCTAAAATAGGTGATACTATTATATCTCTATAATCTCGCTGACGGACAGTAACTTTAGGAGCTTCTAGTAAAGGTTCTGTGGCTTGAATCTTAATCTTTACATTTTCGCCTCGAGAGAAAGAAGGTTCTACTGAAACGTCAAATAATGGTGGCGTTCTATCAATAGTAACAGAATCTAAAATGTGTTGGGCTCTTTCTTCTGTTTTATCTTCAACCAGAGCTCTAAGTTGATAAAAATCACCTTCGCTTAAATCACTTACATTCCATTGATATGATCCGATGGGGGGTAATTTTTCTACTATTAATATCCAGTCTTCTCCTCCATCGACAGAATAAAAAAGGGAGACAGCATCATTTTCGAGACCAAGCCCAGGGAAACCAGTGGCATCATTTTTATCTGTGGCTTTATATTTTATTTCAATTATTTCAGAGAATTGATTCCCGACTTTAGGAAATTCAATTTCAATTTGAGGACGATAGCTAGGTGGTCCCAGTGGGTCTACTGTAATAGGTGGTTCAACATAATTTCTTCCAGCTGACCATGTAGCACCAGAAATATTCCCATTATTTTGCTGGCCAGAACTATCATATGCTATACTTCCTTGGCCTTCATTAAAATGCCATAATCCCACTAGTCCAGTTTCATCATTAAAAACACCGTCATAGTGTTCAGATACTTCGGTTTCAGAGAGAGCTCTATTATAAACCATAACCTCATCAATCAAACCATAAAAAAACTCACCAATTCCACCCGTCCAAGATCCAATAGTTGATGATGATGTGCCAATAACCAAAGGATCGTTATCAAGGTGTGAATAAATCAAACCTCCGTCTATATACATTCTAAAATTAACCCTGTCATAAGTTATGCAAGAATGATGCCATTCGTCAATCTCATATAATTGCGCATTATCTTCTCCAAGCTCCTCAAGATCTGTTGACCAAGCCCAAACTTCACCAAGATAACTTGGATAAGGAAAAGTTTCTGAGTAATTAAAAGTTTGCAGATAAATAAGGCTCTGAGAGACCCCTTTTATATAAATAGTTTGGTATGATGAAGAGTAAGCACTAGCATTGAACCAAGCTTCAATAGATATTGCTTCGGTAGGTCTTAACTCCTCGCTATCCGGGATCTCAACAAAGTCATCAATTCCATCAAAACTTAAAGAATAATCAGTGGCTCTGACAATATTTGGTATTACTAAGTAAATAAAGAAACAGAGTACTATTATAAGATTAATTCCTCGTTGGATTTTAAACATATTAACAAACTCTATGGGAGAGAAATAAACGTATTTAAATCTCTTTCTTCTTATAGTATTATAATACGTTTAGGAAAATTTTTACAGGAAAATAAATTCAAAATTGAGGCAATAAAATCGCCCTTCGCCTACCGATGGAGGCGATTTTTTGGTATAATAAAGCAACATGAAAGAAATAATTCAAGAAGCAGAATTTAAAGATATCTTGGCTAGGGTAAGTGCCACTTTCTTACCGAGAGAATTAACCCTGCTTCTATTTTTATTTGTAGCTGTTTCCTTGAGACTTATAGGTTTTCTTTCTTTTTTCAAACATCTAAATTCGATAATCTTAATTGTAGCCATTTACATCATCTCTGCTTTTGTTTTCAGGCTTTTGGTAAAAAAACAAACTTCAGCTGCTGGAATAAGTAATTTATATCTCGCTTATGATCTATTAGTTGAACTTACCCTTATAACCCTTATAGTTTATTTGACAGGAGGAGTAGAATGGATAGGAGTTATCTTTCTTTTCTTTCCCGTTGTCTATGCTAGTATTGTTTTACCCAGGAAAAGAGCACTTTTAGTCTGTGCCTTAACTGGTACTTACTACACTCTTTTAACAGTTTTATCCTATTTTGAAATTATTCCTTTTTATTCTTACTGGAATTTAGGAATTAATCTCTATCAAGATTCTAATTATGTAATTACTAACATTTTATTGGCAACGGCCGCTTTTTATTGTATTGGAATAGCTGCTAATCTTTTTACTGATTTATTTAAAAAACGAACTTTGGAATTAGGAAAAATAAGATGGGAATTGGAAGAGGAGAGGGCAACCCTTGAGGTGAAAGTTAAAGCCAGAACAAAAGAATTAGAAAATTTAACCGAAGAACTTGAGGGAAAGGTTAAAGAAAGGACAAAAAAGCTTGAGGAAAAAATGGAGGAGTTAGAAAAATTTAATAAATTAGCCGTAGGTAGAGAATTAAAGATGGTAGAATTGAAAGAAGAAGTTGAAAAATTAAAAAAAGAGAGATAAAAATAAAAAAATATTGTGGAAGAAATAATTTCAAAAGAAGAGGTTAATGAGTTAATGAGTCTTAAGGGGGAGGTCAAAGGAACAGGAATAAAGACTCACGGAGAGTTTATTTTAAAAGAAGAAGGGGAAGAGGGTTTGAAGAAGTTGGAAGAAACAATGGCTAACCTTGGTTATCCAATAGGGTTCAAAAAGGTAAGAGCAACAACTCTTTATCACTTTGGAGTGGAAGCTATTATTTTAGTGGCTATTAAGAGACTCTTTAATTATGATGATAAAAAATTTCAGGAGATGGGAAAGTTTCATGCCAAAGTTTCTTTAATAATTAGACTTTTCATGAAGTACTTTATTTCGCTTGAGAGAATGGCTAAGGAAGGTCAAAAATTATGGAGACGATATTTTACTATTGGAGAGCTTAAGGTGGTGGAAATTGATGAGAGAGGAAGACATTTATCTTTTAGAGTCGAAAACTTCAAATTTCATCCCCTTCACTGTCAAATTCTAATAGGTTCTCTTTCCACTATAATTCAAATGATAATAGGAAAACCGGTAACATATGAGGAGGTAAAGTGTCTTCATCGCGGTGATGACCATCACGAGTTTTTAGTAACCTGGTAAAATTATGTGTGTTGAAATACCGAGTAAAGTTATTTTAGTAAAAGGAAAAAAGGCAAAAATAAAACAGGGGGACAATTCCTGTTGGGTTGATATTTCTTCTTTAGAAGAAGAGGTTAAAGAAGGGGATTATTTACTTACTTATCAAAAAGTAGCCATTAACAAAGTTCCTCGGATAGAAATTGACAAAATCTTAGAACTAGTCGGAGATCTGTCAGAACATCATCATTAGTGGACAGCGCAGGTTATACAAGGATCAAAGGCCCTGATTAACTTTTCTATCTCGTCTTCGTGTTTTTTAGGCGAGATTTTTTTATCTCTTTTAATAAGTACTTGCATTTCTTTTTCTAAAGAAGATAGATTAATCTGGGTTGGTGTAATAATACTATAACTTGTTATCTTTCCTTGAGAATCAATCTTTACCCTGTGGCATAAGACACCCCTGGGAGCTTCAAGACAGGCATGGCCTGAAACTGTCTTTTTTGGTAAGACTCCTTTTTTAACTGCTTTTGAGTTTTCTAAATCTTTATTTTTTAATTCATCTATCAAATTTATTGTTTCTTCAAGAAAATGCAAAATCTCAATTGCTTGGGCTATATTATTATTAAAAGGATTTTTCAGTTCAGGAGTTAGTTCTTGAAGAGTTTTTTTAGCTTTTGGGTTGAGAAAATTAGAGAAGTTGGAAAGTCTGGATAAAGCTCCAACTTTTACGACTTCACCTGATTCTAAAACTCCTAATTTTACAGGAGAATCTTTTTTAACAATTGTTTTAATTGTCTGAGATAATTTACCTGGATAAAAAGGATAGGAATTTAAAGGTTTAGTGGTTATGAATTTAGTATCAACTTTAATTTGAGGGATCTTAAGACTTGAAAAGAGTCTTATTAAGTCTTGGGCTTCGTCAATAACCTCAAAAATAAAATCTCTAACTGAAAAGAGCTCTTCTATTTTAGGTTTCTTTAAAAATCCACCAACTGTTGTATTGGTAGGAAAAGCAGATGAACCTCCAATAGCTTTTAATGCTTTATCAGCTGCTCTTTTTAAATTCAACATTAAATGAAACTCAGCTGGATATTTTTTTGAAAGCTCAATAGAGCTTTCAATACCGGCATAATCTGGTAAAACCAAAAAGAAAAGATGGAGGACGTGACTTTTGATAATCTGGGCAGCTACAAGTATTTTTCTCAAAATTTCAGTTTCCTTTGAGATTTTTATTTCCAAAGCATTCTCAAGAGCAGATAAAGAGCAAAGATTATGAACTATAGGGCAGATTCCGCAAATACGAGAAGTGATGAAAGGAGCTAGTTTGTAGTCTTTAGCTAAAAGCAAGCCCTCAACCAGTCTTTCGCTTTCTTCAATTTCAAACTTAGCTGTTTTTTCTTTGAAATTTATCCTCAAGATTCCATGACCTTCAATTTTAGCTGTAAAATCAGGCCTGGCAACTTGTTTTACTTTTGAAGTAACCCTTTCCTTTTTTATTTTTTCTAAAAACTTTCTGAAGAGATTAATATCTGGAGGACAACCAGGTATTTTAACATCTACTTTAATGAATTTTTCTACAGGTTCTAAAAATTCAGCTTTCAATTTGTAGTCTTTGTCATAAATTTTAGCTGCCATCACTTTTCTCTTTTCAGGAGTTAACTCAGCAAAGATGTTACCTGAAATTGCGCAAGCTCCTAAAGCTACAACGATTTTTGATGTTTCTCTAATCTCTTTTAATAATTTAATATGTTCTTTGGTGGTAGCAGCTCCTTCTATAATAGCAATATCAAAATCAGCTTTTTCATCTTCTGAGAGAAGCCGCCAGTGGGTTATTTCAAAATCCTGGAAAAAATCAAAAAGCATTTCATCTAAAGAGAGGAGATGAAATTCACAACCTTCGCATCCTGTCAGATCAAAGATTGCTATTTTTGTTTTCTTCATATAGTTTATTATAACCGATTTGAGATTTTTTTCGAGTATTGCTAAAATTAGAATATAAATATTTATAAGAATAAATCAAAACAATTTATGAAAAAAGGATATTTCTTTGTTTTTTTAACCGCAATTATTTCTGGCTTCTCAATTTTCATTAATAGATTTGGAGTTGAAGTTTTAAATCCATACCTCTTTACTTGGTTGAAGAATTCAAGCGTTGCTTTGTTATTAACATCCTTACTCTTTTCCTTAAGGGATTGGCGGATAGTAAAAAAGTTAACCAAGAAACAATGGCTCTTACTCTCAGTTATTGGTTTAGTAGGAGGGAGTATCCCTTTTTTACTATTTTTTAAAGGACTTTCTTTGACAAATGTTGTTATGGGATCTTTTTTACACAAGACAATGTTTATATATGTAGCGGTTTTATCTTTTATTTTTTTGAAAGAAAAGATTGATAAAAGTTTTTTATTAGGTGGTGTATTCTTATCTTTGGGGAACTTACTACTTTTTAACGGATTGTCATTTTCAATAAATCGGGGTGACTTACTGATTTTACTAGCTGCTTTATTCTGGGCAATCGAAAATACAATTTCTAAATATGCATTAAGGGAGCTCCCCAGCAGAATCGTTGCTTGGGGGAGAATGTTTTTTGGTTCTTTATTTATCTGTTTATTCTTATTATTTACTGGTCAGGTAACTCTATTATTTAATATTAATTTTACACAAATTAGTTGGGTGATTATTACCTCAGTTATCCTCTTTGCTTATGTGATAACATGGTACAAAGGACTTAAATATATTCCGGTTTCTCGAGCAACGGTAATTTTACTTTTAGGTTCTCCAATAACAACCCTATTGTCTTTTATTTGGACAAGACAAATAAATTTAGAAGGAATTTTTGCTAGTTTTTTGATTGTTTTGGGAGTAATTTTTGTTTTGGGATTAAAAGAAACATGGAAGCTGATCAATGAGCTTAAGAAAACAATTTATGCGAGGGTTTAAGTTGGCAGTTCTTTATGGATTTTACCCTCATCGTCTTGGTTTTTGCGGACCGCAAAAAGGTTCAGAGAAAGATGTTCTTTTGAACTATCTTTTTGGGAAAAGAGTATCTGAAAAAAAAGTAAGAAAAATATTAGAAGGCTTTAAAGCAGCCTTTTTTTATTATAAATTAATTGCTAGAAGCAATAATATTAAAGATCCTTTTGACGAAAGAGTTGTTAAGGCATATTGGATTGGAAATCAACTTTTAGAAAAAGTTCCAGTCGATTCTTTAAGAAGAATGATTGTGGAAGAATTTTCTAAACCCGGTCTTCTTCCTTTAAAATTGGCTAAAGAAAAGGCAAGGAGGATTCCTTTCAAATCAAAACCTCATCATAGTTTCCATGTTTTAGCAATAGGTTCAGTGACAGGTAGAATTATATTGGAAGGCAAGTTATTGGATCTTTGTCGGATTGGGTGGGGGAAAGTCATAGAGTACAAACAACTTAAAGGTGAGAATGGATTAATTATTGAATACCAAAACCTACAAGATAAGAACAAAAAATATTTTTTAGGAAAACCAAAGCCAAAATTTGTTTTTTTGGATAAAGATCTTGTACCAAAAGTAAAAAGAGGGGATATGGTTTCAACTCACTGGGGTCATATTGTTCAAACTCTTAACAAAAGAGATTTAGTTAATCTTAAAAAATATACTCAAATTACAATAGATTCTTTGAGTAGCTGAGAAAGAATTTCCCCCCTTTTTTTATTTTGTTATAATTTGATAAAGGTCAGGCGTAAAAGTAACAAAAAAATATTTCTATAATATGCCAGGTTGTTGCGGTTCACGAAAAAAGAAGAAAAAGAAAAAGAAGAAAAAATAATAGAGAACGTCAATGAGACGCTCTTTGTTAATTTTTGAAAAAGTATTGTGTTATAATACTTTAATGCAGTACAAAGAAATTATTAAAAAGCTGAAATCTTTAGCTGACCCAAAAAACGTAGAAGGGATGGCTCGTTTTGGAATTAATTCTAATAACACTTTGGGTATTTCTGTTTATGTTGTGAGAGACATTGCAAAGGAAATTGGAAAAAATCACAAGTTAGCTAAGCAATTATGGGATTCAAAGATTCATGAGGCAAGACTTTTAGCTGGCTTTATTGATATGTCTGAAAAAGTAACTGAAAAACAGATGGAGAGATGGGTAAAAGACTTTGATTCTTGGGATATATGTGATCAGTTATGCGCTAACTTATTTGATAAAACCCCTTTTGCTTATAAAAAATCATTTCAGTGGAGTAAAAGAAAAGAGGAATTTGTTAAAAGAGCAGGTTTTGTTTTAATGGCGGTTCTCTCAGTTCATGATAAGAAAGCTGAAGATAAAAAATTTGAGAAGTTTTTTCCTCTAATAAAGAAACACTCAATTGATGAAAGGAACTTTGTTAAAAAAGCAGTTAATTGGGCTTTGAGACAGATTGGAAAGAGAAACATTAGTCTAAATAAAAAAGCAATCAAGATTGCAAAGGAAATTAAAAAGATAGATTCAAGGTCAGCTAAATGGATAGCTTCAGACGCTTTACGAGAATTAACAAGTGATAAAGTCCAAAAAAGATTAAAAGCTAAGAGATAATTTATTGACATAAGACTATTGAAAAGAGAGGATAAATGGGTAATAATAGGTAGTGTTAAAAGGAGGAGTTTAGTTAAAGGAAAGAAAATGAAAAAAACTTATCGCTCCAGAAAAGATAAAGTCTTACTTGGAGTTTGCGGGGGACTGGGTGATTATTTTAATATAGACCCTGTTTTAATAAGAATAATTTTTATACTCCTTAGTTTTGTTAATGGTTTTGGGATTTTACTTTATTTGGTTTCAGCTATTGTAATTCCTTTAGAACCTGAAAAGGAAAAACAAAAGTCATTACAAATAACAAGCGAAAAAGCACAATCTCTATTTGATGAATTAGCTAAAAAGAGCTAAGCTCTTTACTTAAAAACCCAATTGACCTCTTTTATCTAAAGTTTTATACTTAAACAATGAGAAAACAGAAGAAAAAACCAGCCAAGAAAAGAGCTTTTTCTAAAAAGAAAGAAACTGAAGAAGTAAAAAGAATAAAAGTTCGGGTAATTGGAATTGGAGGAGGAGGAAGTTCTATAGTGTCTGAGATAGCCCAAAGGGTGAAAGGGGCTTCTTTTATTGCTGCTAATACTGATTTAAAAAGTTTAAGAAAAGTTTCAGGAAAGGTTAAAAAATTTCATTTTGGAGAGGATTTTACTCACGGGTTAGGAACCGGTATGAATCCACAAATTGGAGAAGAAGCTGCAAAGGCAGAAAAAGAAAGAATAAAAAAGATATTAGAAGGTCAGGATTTCGTTATTTTAGTTTCTTGCTTAGGAGGGGGATTGGGTTCTGGTGCCTCTCCTATTTTTGCTAATATCTCAAAGAATTTAGGTAATCTGACTTATGGTATTTTTACTCTTCCTTTTAAATTTGAGGGTGAAAAAAAGATGGAGATTGCCAAAGATTCTTTACAAGTTTTAAAAAGAAAAATGGATGCTTTGTCTATTATTCCCAATGAGAGAATTTTCCAAATTATAGAAAGAACAGCTCCTTTAAACAAAGCTCTTTCTGCTATCAATAAGAGTCTGTCAGATTCTTTACAAAGCTTAATTGAGATAATATATAAACCAGGATTAATCAATATTGACTTCGCTGATTTAAGGACTATTTTTAGAGAAAAAGGAAAGTTAGCTTATTTGAACTCTATTGAGATAGGAAAAGAAGAAGAAAAAGAAGTGATTGATAAAGTGATAAATTCTCCTTTATATCCATACAGCATCAATGGAGCCAAAGGGGTTTTATTTAATATCTCAGGTCAGAAAGACCTTTCTTTAAGCCAGGTTACTCAGATTTCAAAGGTAATTTCCGTCAGAGTTCACAAGACGGCTAAAATTATTTTTGGAGTCGGGAGTCCTAAAAAAAACTCAAAAATTAGAGTGAGTCTGCTGGCTACAGGGTGTAGTGCTAAAGTTTTTTTTGGAAAACCTAGAAAAAAGACTAAAGTAAAGAAAAAGAAAATAATCCGCCAGTCGGCGGAAAAAAAGAAAGAGGTTAAAGAAATTATCCCTGAAATCAAAAAATCACCAAAACCACCCCATCGAAAGGAAAAAATAATCCGCCGAAAGGTGGAAAAGAAAAAAACGCAAGAAAAGAAGAAGAAAAAGAAGCGAAAGAGGAAAAGAAAGAGAAGAAAAAAGAACCCTCCTCCGTTACTCCGTCGCCAAAACTATGGAGCGCCCTCGACAAGGACAGGGAAGGGCAAAAAAGATACAAAGATTAGAAGAAATGCTATTCAGGTGAAAAAAGATATTGAGGAAGAAGAAGCAGAGATAATATCCAGAGAAAAGATCTGGGAAACTCCAACTTTTATTAGGAAAAAAATGACCCAAGGATAATAAACTTTAAACAATAAACTATAAACATTCTATGACTAAAGCGACTAAAGATATTTTAAAGGATATTTATAAAGATAGAAAAAAGGGCGTCTATTATAGAAAGTATGATTTCGGTTTTTTATTAGTTATTGGTGGTTCAGATTACTATTGTGGCTCACCAGCTTTATCTGCAATGGCAGCTTTTAAAACCGGAGTTGATATGGTTAGGATTTTGGCTCCTGAAAGAGCAGCTGACATTATTGCATCTTTCTCTCCTAATTTAGCTACCTATTCTTTGGATGGTAAATGGTTGGAAAAGAAACATCTACCAACGTTAATTGCAATGACAGAGTCAGCAAAAGAGGTTTCAAGAGGAAATGTAGCTGTGGTTATTGGAGGAGGGATGGGAAGGACTAAAGAAACTCAAGAGACAATCTTTGAATATTTAGAAAAGGTTTCAGTACCTGTAGTGATTGATGCAGACGCAATCTATGCTCTCTCAGATAATCCAGAGATAATTAAGGGAAAAGGGTTTTTAATCACTCCCCATTCTTATGAATTTTTCGTTCTAACAAAAAGAGAGATTTTTAAACTTCCTCATTCAGAGAAAATAGAGGTAGTAAAAGAAGAGGCTCAAAGACTGGAAACTACAATTTTACTTAAGGCAAAACCAGATATTATTTCAGATGGTAGGGAAACGGTTTTAAATAAAACAGGAAGCCCTTATATGTCAGTAGGAGGAACGGGAGATAGTTTAGCTGGAATTTGTGGAGCTTTGCTTTCAAGAAAAGATATTGGACCTTTTCTAGCTGGTCAAGTAGGAGCTTACATTAGCGGAAAGGCAGGGGAATTGGCTGCCAAGAGACTGAAAGATAGTTTGGTAGCCACTGATGTTATTGAAGCTATTCCAGAGGTTTTACACTAAAATATTATAAATTCCTATAATTAAGAATAAATTCAAAGACTTATGCTTTTTGATTTAATTATAATTGGAGGCGGTCCGGCAGGTATGACGGCAGGAATCTATGGGGCCAGACAAAAAATAAAGACACTTTTAATAACTAAAGATTTTGGAGGGCAAGTAGCTAAGAAAGCTGTGGCTGTTGAAAATTATCCAGGATTTGAAAAGATTTCAGGAATAGAGTTAATTGAGAAATTTAAAAAGCAATTACAGCGATATGAGATTGATATTGAAAAGGATGAGGTAATAAAAGTGAGAAAGGTTAAGGATTCTTTTTTTGTTTTAACTAGCAACAAAAAGGAATTTGAAGCCAAAACAATTATCATAGCTTCAGGCGCTGACCCTAGGCCATTGGAAGTACCGGGAGAAAAAGAATTTATTGGAAAGGGGTTGAGCTACTGTGCTGTCTGCGATGGAAGTCTATTTCCTGACAAAACAGTAGTTATAGTTGGGGGAGGGAATTCTGGCTTTGAAACAGCTCTGTTTTTGTCCAACATAGTAAAGAAAATCTATATTTTAGAGTATGGCTCAGAAGTCAAGGCTGATAAAGAAAGCCAGACAGTTATTAAAGAAACAGGCAAAGTTCAAATTATAACAAACGCTGCTTTAAAGGAAATTAAAGGAGATAAATTTGTTAATTCAATAATTTACCAGGATAGAGAAACAAAAAAAGAGCAGGTTTTGGATGTTGAAGGAGTTTTTGTGGAGATAGGTTATCAGCCCACCACCTCTTTTGTTAAAGGTCTTGTTGATTTTAATGAACAAGATGAGATAAAAGTTGAATTTGAGACCTGCCAGACAAAAACACCAGGTCTTTTTGCAGCGGGCGATGTTAATGTGGGGCGTTTTAAGCAAATCACTACTGCCTGTGGTGAAGGAACAAAAGCAGCTTTAGCTGCTTTTAACTATTTAAAAAGATTAAAAAAATGAAGTCAGTGATTAAAAATATAAAAGCAAGAGAGATTTTAGATTCAAGAGGGAATCCTACTGTTGAGGTTGATTTGGAGACAGATTTGGGAGTTTTTAGAGCTTCTGTGCCATCTGGCGCTTCAAAGGGAAAATATGAAGCATCAGAATTGAGAGATGGAGGGAAAAGATATTTTGGTAAGGGAGTTTTAAAGGCTGTAAGTAATATAAATGAGATTATTAGTCCTGAAATTAAAGGTAAAGACGTAACTTCCCAAAAAGAGATTGATAAATTAATGATAAAATTAGATGGTACAGATGATAAATCTCGTTTGGGAGCTAATGCAATTTGTCCGGTTTCTTTAGCTGTTTGTAAAGCAGGAGCTAAAGCTAAAAAATTGGAGATTTTTCAATATATAAGCAGTATCGCTAAAATCAAATATGAAATGCCAACTCCATCATTTAATGTTATTAACGGGGGTTTACATGCAGGGAATAGGTTAGACTTTCAAGAGTTTATGGTTGTTCCTCAGAAAAGCTCTTTTTCTGAGAATTTGAAAATAGTTTCTGAAATTTATAATCAGTTAAAAAACCTTCTTTCAAAAAGATATGGAGCATACGCTGTAAATTTGGGGGATGAAGGAGGGTTTGCTCCTCCTTTATTAGTTCCAGAGCAGGCCTTGGAAATAATTTTAGAATCAGCTAAAAATTTAAATTACCAAAAAAGTATTAAGATTATTTTGGATATAGCAGCTTCTCAGTTTTTTAAAAAAGATAAATATAAAATGGGAATTGGAATTTTTACAAAAGAGGGTTTGTTAAGATATTATTCAAATCTTATTTTAAAATACCCAATTTTAGGCATTGAGGATCCTTTTTCAGAAGATGATTGGAAAGGGTTTAAATTGATTAAAAAAACATTGGGTAAAAAGATTTTGGTGATTGGAGACGACCTTTTGGCTACCAATCCAGAAAGAATAAAAGAGGCCAAAGAAAAAGAAGCTGTAAATGCCATGATTTTAAAGATAAATCAAATCGGCACAGTCACAGAGGCCCTGGAGGCTGTTAAATTAGCTAAAGATTTTGGATGGAAAATAATGGTTTCTCACAGGTCAGGGGAAACTAATGATGATTTTATTGCTGATTTTGCAGTGGGAATTGGAGCTGATTTTATCAAAACAGGAGCTCCAGCCAGGGGAGAAAGAGTGGCAAAGTACAATAGGTTATTGAGAATAGAAGAAGAGCTCGCTCGCTAAGTTATTTTCAGGGCTTATTCTTGATTCTTTATTCTTAATTCATGAAGATTTTATTTCTCGTCATAGATGGTCTTGGAGACAAGCCAATTCCACAACTAAAAAATAAAACCCCCTTGGAGTCAGCTGAGACTCCAAATTTAGATTATTTGGCTGAAAAAGGAGTATGTGGTTTAATGGAATCTTTTTCTACTACAACTATTCCTACTTCAGAAGAAAGCCATTTTTCTTTATTTGGTTATAATACAAAAGATTTAAGGATTGGACGGGGAATATTTACAGCTAGGGGAGCTGGAATTAAATTAAGAAAAGAGGACGTAGCTTTAAGGGGGAACTTTGGCACTGTAGACAAAAAATTAAATATGATTGACAGAAGGGCTGGCAGAATTAAAAAGACAAAACCTTTAATAAAGTCCTTAGAAGGAATGACAATTAATAATGTTAAATTCTTTCTAAAACCAGCAGGCGAACACAGAATTGGCATAGTGATGAGGGGTAAAAATTTGAGCAGTAAGATATCAGACGGTGACCCTCATTATTCTTCTTTGGGAAAGAAGGTTAAAGAAATCGTTCCCTTAGATAAGAATTCAAAATCTTTTTTTACAGCTAAAGTTTTAAATGAATTTTTAAAAAAAGCCCATCAAATTTTAAAAGAACATCCTTTAAATAAAAAAAGAAAAAAGAAAGGATTGCCTGTAGCAAATTATATTTTAACAAGGGGAGCCAGCTCTCTGCAAAAAATTCCATCTTTTAAGAAAAAATACAATCTAAAAGCTTGTTGCGTTGCCGGGAAAATTCTTTACAAACAAATAGCTTTAGTTTTAGGAATGAAATTAATTAAAGTAAAAGGAGCCAATGGTTTTATTTCAACTAATTTAAAAGGTAAGACTAAAGCTGCTATAAAAGCTTTAAAAAAATATGATTTTGTTTTCTTGCATATTAAAGCCACAGATAGTTTAGCTGAAGACGGAAACTTTTTAGGAAAGAGAAAATTTATTGAAAAGATTGATAAAAACATAAAGCCATTATTGAGATTGAAAAATAGTTTAATTGTAGTTACGGCTGACCATTCAACCTGTTGTTCTTTGAAAAGGCACTGTAAAGAACCTATCCCATTTTTAATTTATGGGAAAGGAGAAGATTCAGTACTAAAGTTTTCAGAAAAAGATTGCAAAAAAGGAAAATTAGGCTTAATAAAGCAGATAGATTTAATGGGAAATATTTTAAAATTAAAAGGTCATTGAAAGTTAATTAAAAAAGATAAAATAATGGCTTCAAAATATAAAGTTAATAAAGAAAAATGTATAGGTTGTGGAGTTTGTATATCCACTTGTCCTGAAGGGGCAGAATGGGATGAAGACCAAAAATCAAAGATTATAGATTCAGAAAAGATAGAAGAGTGTGGGGGAGAGAGCCTTTGTCCTTATGGAGCAATCAAAAAACTAGAAGAGGAAAAGTAGTATTGACAAGATATTTTGCCTTTGATATATTAAAGCCGACAATATTCGTCGGTTTTTAATTATGCGAGTTTCCAAAAAATCTCAATACGGGTTAAGGGCAATGGTTTATTTAGCATCTGTCTTTGGAAAAAAGAACAATATTCGTTCTTTAAAAGAGATTTCTCAAAAAGAGAACATCTCTTTTGATTATTTAGAGAAGATTATTTCCCAATTGGAAAAAAAAGGATTGGTAAGATCTAAAAGAGGTATTCGGGGGGGATATTCTTTAAAGCGTTCTCCCCAAAAAATCAGTGTTGGAGAGATAATAAACACTTTGGAGAGCACAATGTTTCCTGTTAAGTGTTTAGCTAAAGAAAAAAGATATAATTGTCCTCGTAAAAAGACTTGCAAGACAGTGAATGTTTGGAAAAAGGTTCAGGAGGTTTTAAATTCTACTTTAAACTCTATTACTTTAGCAGATTTATTAAAATAACATGGCAAAAAAAAGAATCTATTTAGATTACGCAGCTACTACTCCAGTTGATCCAGAGGTTGTGAAAGCAATGCTGCCTTTTTTTAGTAAAAAATTTGGAAACACCATGTCTTTACACAGCTTTGGCCAGGAAGCAAAAGTGATTTTGGAAGAGAGCAGAGAAAAAGTGGCTGATTTAATAAAAGCCAGAAGCACTGAAATAATTTTTACGTCTTCTGCTACTGAAAGTAATAACTTGGCTTTAAAAGGGGTGGTTTTAGCTAATAAAGATAAAGGCAAACACATTATAATTTCTCCAATTGAGCATCCTTGTATTATGGAATCAGCCAAGTGGTTGGAGAAACAAGGTTTTAAGATAAGTAAATTAAAAGTTGACAAATATGGTTTAGTTTCTCTTGAAGAGTTAAAAGAATTGATAAAAAAAGACACAATTTTAGTTTCTGTAATGCATGCTAACAATGAAATAGGAACTATAGAGCCGATTGGAGAAATTGGGGCTATTTGTAAAAAAGCTAAAGTTTTATTCCATACAGACGCAGCCCAGAGTTTTGGCAAAATACCAATTAATGTCAATAAGATGAATATAGACTTGTTAACAGCTAGTTCTCATAAGATGTACGGACCCAAAGGAGCAGCTTGTTTATTTGTAAGAGAAGGAGTTAAAATCCAGCCTCTTTTGCATGGAGGGGGGCATGAATCTTCATTAAGATCTTCCACCGTAAACGTTGCAGGCATTGTCGGTTTTGCTAAGGCTTGTCAGATTTCTAAAAGTAAAATGAAGAAAGAAAGCAAAAGACTTTCAAGGTTAAGGGATGAATTGATTTCAGGAATACTCAAAAAGGTAAAAAACTCTTATTTAAACGGTCATCCAAAAAAGAGATTGCCGAACAATATTAATCTTTCTTTTTCTTTTATTGAGGGTGAATCATTAGTTATGAAGCTTGATCTTTTAGGGATAGCAGTTTCTACTGGCTCTGCTTGTTCTTCTGCCAAATTAAAAACAAGCCATGTTCTTTCTGCAATTTCAGTCAAACCTTATTTAATAAATGGCTCTTTGAGATTGAGTTTGGGAAGATGGACAAAAAAAAGTGATATTGATTATGTTTTAAAGGTTTTACCTGAAGCTGTAAAAGAATTAAGGGAAATATCACCTTTTAAATAATATGAAACTATATTCAAAAAAAGTTCTTGAACATTTTAAAAATCCTCACAATTTTGGAAGAATGAAAAAACCAGATGGAGTGGGCAAGGTGGGGAATATTTTGTGTGGAGATATAATGCATATATATATTAAAGTTGGGAAAGATAAAAAAGGAAGAGAAATAATTAAAGATATTAAGTTTGAAACTTTTGGTTGTGTGGCAGCTTTAGCCACAAGTAGCGTCATTACTGATTTGGCAAAAGGAAAAATATTAAAAAAGGCATTAAAGATTGATAAAAAAAAGGTGATTAAGTCCTTAGGCGGTCTTCCCGTTATAAAAATACATTGTTCTGTTTTAGCCACAGGAGCTTTATCTGAGGCAATCTATGATTATTTGTCAAAAGCTAAGAAAAAGATATCAAAAGATCTTCAGTTAGAACATGAAAGAATAGAAAAGGGGTTAAAGATTATTAAGAAAAGATATAAGAGGTATAAGGAGTTAGAAAAAAAGATTTAATGGTAAAAAAAGTAAAACCACAAAAAGTTTTAGTCGCAATGTCAGGTGGGGTTGACTCTTCGGTAACAGCTGCCCTTTTAAAAGAGGCTGAGGGCTTTGAAGTGATTGGTGTTTTTATAAAGTTTTGGCTAGCTCCAAATAAAAATGGTTTGGAGGGAAAATGGAATAGATGTTGTTCGCCGGAAGCTGAAAAAAGAGCTCGTTTTGTATCTTCAAAGCTCAAAATACCTTTTTATGTTTTAAATTTTGAAAATGAATTTAAAAAAAGAATTGTTGATTATTTTTTAAAAGGATATAAAAATGGAATTACTCCAAATCCTTGCGTTGTTTGCAATAAAGAAGTAAAGTTTGGCTTGTTATTAAAGAAAGCTCGTCAGTTGGGCGCTAAATTCATTGCTACTGGTCATTATGCCAAAATTAAAGAAGGAAAAGATGGAATTAGGTTAATAAAAGCTAAAGATAAACAAAAAGACCAGTCTTATTTTTTATGGAAACTAAATCAAAAGCAGTTAAGCCATGTTCTCTTTCCTGTTGGTGGTTATACAAAAAATGAAGTTAGAAAAATGTCAAAGAAGTTTAAGCTCAAGCTTTCTGGAGTTTTAGAATCTCAAGACGTGTGTTTTGTTAAACCAACAACAAATGATTTTTTAAAGCGTTATCTTAAAATAAAACCAGGAAAGATTATAAACGTTGAAGGAAGAATAATAGGAGAGCATCAAGGTTTGTGGTTTTATACAATAGGCCAGAGAAAAGGGATAAATCTTTCTGGAGGACCTTTTTATGTTACAGATAAAGATTTAAAGAAGAACATATTAATTGTGAGTAAAAATAAAAAAGATTTGTATAAAAAAGAAGTAATTGTTAAAAATGTGAATTGGATATCAGGAAAAGCTCCTGAATTACCAATAAAGGTGAAAATTAAAATCAGATATGGACATAAGGCAGAAAATGCCACTATAAGTAAGATAAAAAATAAAAAATACAAGTTGCAGTTTAAGACAGCTCAAAAGGCAGTTACCCCAGGCCAATCAGCAGTCTTTTATAAGGGCAATCAAGTCCTGGGCGGAGGAATTATTACTTAACTTAATATTCAATATCTTATGAATTACGTTGTCTGTCATTATCACGAAATTGCTTTAAAGGGAAAAAACAGAAGTTTTTTTGAGAAGCAACTAGTAACTAATATAAAGAAAACTTTACCAAAAGGATCTTTTGAATTTGTAAAAAGGATATCGGGTAGAATAATTGTAAAAGTTAGCGAAAAAGGAAAAAGACAAGAAAAGAAAATAAAAAACTCTTTGAAAAATGTTTTTGGTATAGCTTACTTTGCTTTAACTAATATCTCCGAGCAAAAAATTGAGAAGATTAAGAAAAAAGCAGAAGAGATTTTAAAAAGAAAGAGATTTAAAACATTTAGAATATCAACCAAGCGTTCTGGAAAAGAATTTTATCTTACTTCTCAAAAAGTTAATGAAAAGATAGGTGAATATATTGTTAAAAAACTAAAAAAAAGAGTAAATTTAGGAAAACCAGGAATTACTCTTTTTATTGAAATAGTCCAAGATTACGTCTTTTTATACACATTAAAGGTTAAAGGATATGGGGGGCTTCCAGTAGGAGTAAGCGGTAAAGCAATAGTTTTGATTTCAGGAGGGATTGATTCACCAGTAGCAGCTTTTTTGACAATGAAAAGGGGAGTAAGGGTAATTTTTGTCCATTTCCATGCCCATCCTTATACTGACAAAGCCTCAATTGAAAAAGTAAAAAGAATTGTTGAGCTCTTAAATAAGTTTCAATTTAAATCAAAGCTTTATTTAGTTCCTTTTGCTTTTTTGCAAAAAGAAATTGTTTTAAAGACGCCAGCTAAGTTAAGAGTTATTCTCTACCGGAGATTTATGCTGCGTATTTGTCAAGAAATTGCTAAAAAGGAAAATATCTTAGCCTTAGTGACTGGGGATAGCATAGGTCAAGTGGCTTCCCAAACTTTGGAGAATATAAAAGCAATTGGAGAGGCGGTAGATATTCCTGTTTTAAGGCCGTTGATAGGTCAAAACAAAGAAGAAATAATAGAAAAAGCAAAAGAGATTGGAACTTTTGAAATTTCCATTTTACCCCATCAAGACTGTTGTGCCGTGTTTTTACCTCGTTTTGCTGAAACAAAAGCTAAGCTGAGAGAAGTAAAGAAAGCTGAAAAAAGATTAGATATTGAAAAATTAGTTAAAAAAGCTATTATAGAAATATTATTAGTAAAAATATGAAAAAGATAATTTTATTACTCTTAATTATCTCTTTTGGATTTTTGGGAAATCCTGAATTTGTTTTAGCTCAAGAAACCTCCTTTGAGATTAATTTTTTCTATAGCAACACTTGTCCTCACTGTAAGGATGAAAAGGAATTTTTAAAAGAAGTAGAACTGAAGTATCCAGAGGTTAAAATCAATCAGTACGAGGTTATAAGCAGTAAAGAAAACCAAGAATTACTTACGGATTTTTATGAAAAATATGAAGTGCCAGAAAGAGAACAAGGATATGTTCCTGTTACCTTTACTCCAGATAAATATTTCATTGGTTTTTCAGAGCAAATAGCTAGTAATATTGAGATTTGTTTAAAGGATTGTTTGGTTGGCGAAGAAACAATCACCAGCCAAAAAATTAAGATACCCTTTTTAGGAGAGATCGATGTTTCAAAGATGTCTTTACCAGCTTTAACCATTACCTTGGGAGCTTTAGATGGTTTTAATCCTTGTGCAATGTGGATTTTGTTATTTTTAATCACCCTTTTACTGAATGTTCGTTCAAGAAAAAGAATGTACTTAATTGGAGGAACCTTTATTTTAGCCTCAGGAATAATTTATTATTTAATTTTAACTGCTTGGTTAAAGTTGTTTTTAGCTGTATCTTATGTAAACCTAACCAGGATTTTAATTGGAGTTTTTGCTTTGGGGCTTGGTCTTTGGCAAATTAAAAACTTTATTAATTATCAGCCAGGTGTCTGTAAGGTTACCGATGGAAAACAAGGGCTTCAGGAGAAGATAAAAAACGGCCTCAAAAATCATGCTGAAAAATTAGTTTTATCTCCTCTTAATCTAGGGATTATAGGCGGGATTATTCTTTTGGCCTTAGGGGTGAATCTGGTTGAATTCTTTTGTTCAGCAGGTTTGCCGGCTATTTATACCAGGATTCTTAGTCTAAATAATGTTTCTAACTTAAACTACCATCTTTATCTTTTACTTTATACTTTTGTTTTCATGCTAGACGACTTGATTATTTTTAGCTTAGCATTTTTTACTTTAAGCAAGCTCGGTTTTACAGAAAAGTATAATTACTGGGCTACTTTAGTGGGAGGATTGCTGACTCTTGTGTTAGGGATATTGTTGATTTTCAAGCCAGAAATTTTGATGTTTACTTAACAGTCATTAAAAAATAGAAACATAAAATCATAAAAAATATTATTTAAATGAGAAAATTTACTAAAGAGACCACACTTGCTGGGATTTTAAAATACCCTAAGTTGGAAAAAATCTTGTTAAAGTATAATTTACCATGTTTGGGATGTGCTTTTGCTAAATTGGAAATGGATGATTTGAAAATAGGCAACATCTGTAGTATGTATGGAATTGATGGTGAAAAACTGATTAAAGACTTGAATGATATGGACAAAGATTAAAATTTATATTATGATTTCTACATGGTTAAAAATTTAAAAAACTTAATAATTGTAATGATTGTTCTTACCGCAATTTCAATTGGAGGCTATTTTGTTTATAAAAACAATGATCAAGCTGCAGGAGCAGGGTTTTTATCAGCTCAAAAAGCAGCTGAAAAAGCAATAGACTTTATAAACCAGAATATGTTGCCAGAGGGTATCACAGCTTCTTTGATAGAAGCTGTTGAAGATAATGGTTTATATAAATTTAAACTAAATGTAGAATCTCAAGATCAGGCTACTGAAGAGCATACTGCCTATGTGACTAAAGATGGTAAGCTTTTATTTGTTGATGTTATTGATATGGATAAGTCTATTGAATCTGAAAGTCCAGGACCAGTAGCAATAGACGTTCCAAAAGAGGAAAAACCTGATGTAAAACTCTTTATAATGTCTTATTGTCCCTACGGGCTTCAAGCCCAGAAGATGTTCTTGCCTGTTTATGAATTGCTGGGAAAAAAGGCTGATATGGGTGTTTATTTTGTAAATTATATTATGCACGGTGAAGAGGAAATTAATGAGAATTTGATACAGTATTGTATTCAAAAACAAGAGCCCCAAAAATTTATTAATTATCTGGGATGTTTTGTAAAAGATGGTGATTCTGAAAAATGTCTCTCAGGGGCAGGAGTAGACCAGGGAAAACTGGCAGATTGTATAATGACTACAGACAAGGAATACAATATTTACAGCCAGTATGAAGATCAAAGCACCTGGTTGAATGGGCAATTCCCTAAGTTTGACGTCCACACCGATCTTAATGAGCAATATGGGATAAGAGGTTCTCCAACCGTAGTTATTAATGGTAGTATAGTACAGATTAGCCCTCGTTCTCCTGAACAATTCAAACAAGTTGTATGTCAAGCTTTTAATGCTTCTCCTGAAGAGTGCGAACAAGCCCTTTCTGGAACTGCTTTTTCTTCGGGATTTGGATTAGAAGAAGGTTCAGGTAGTGGAGGAGACTGCGGTCCCTAAAGTATTTTTATACTAAATACTAGATACTAATTTTATGGTAAAAGTATTTTCAACAAAAATTTGTCCTTATTGCGTTACTTTAAAAGAATTTTTAAAACAGCATGATGTTGAATATGAAGAGATTGACGTTGGAGAGGATGAAGAGGGTAGAAAGGAAATGATTGAGAAGTCAGGGCAGATGGGGGTGCCGGTGCTGGAAATTAATGGTCAAATTGTGGTAGGATTTGATAAGGTACGAATTTTAGAACTTTTGGGGATTGAGGATTAAAATAATAATCCTATATTCTAAATTCTAATCCCTAAATCCTATTAAATTATGATTAAAGTCGCTATCAATGGTTTTGGCAGGATTGGCAGGTCTGTTTTTCGTAAGCTTTTGGAAAAGAAATCTACCTTAGAGGTTGTTGCTATCAATGACTTAACAGACCCTAAAACCTTAAGCCATCTTTTAAAATACGACTCTATTTACGGTATTTATAAGAAACCGGTTAAGTTTTCAGAAGATAAACTTTTAGTTGACGGAGCTCAAAATGGGAGCTCTGTTATGATTTTAGCTGAAAAAGACCCTACAAAGCTTCCCTGGAAAAAGCTGGGAATTGATATTGTTTTGGAGTGTACGGGTATCTTTAGAAAATATGAAGATGCAAAAAAACATTTAGCAGCTGGGGCTAAAAAAGTGATAATTTCTGCTCCTTCAAAGGACCCTGACAAAATACCATCTTTTGTTTTAGGAGTTAATGAAGACAAACTGGATGCTAAAAAATTTGATATTTTTGATATGGCTTCTTGCACGACAAATTGTTTAGCCCCTATTGTAAGAGTTCTCCACGAGAACTTCAAGATTATAAAGGGAATAATGACTACAGTTCACTCTTATACCAACGACCAGAGAATATTAGATTTACCCCATAAAGATTTAAGGAGAGCCAGGGCAGCGGCCTTAAATATTATTCCCACTACTACAGGAGCTGCCAAAGCTATAGGAAATGTATTGCCAGAATTAAAAGGAAAATTAGACGGTATAGCTCTAAGGGTTCCAACTCCAACCGTTTCTGTTGTTGATTTATGTTGTGAGGTTGGAAAAGAGACTACGGCTGAAGAAGTAAATTATGTCTTTAAGAAGGTCTCTCAAGAAAAAAGATTGCAAGGAATTTTAGGAGTAGAAGATGCTCCTTTGGTTTCTTCAGATTATATTGGTAATTCTTTTTCAGCTGTTGTTGATGCCCTTTCTACAAAAGTAATAGATAACTTTGTTAAAATTGTTGCCTGGTATGATAATGAGTACGGGTATGCCTGCAGGTTGGCAGATTTCACAGAATTTTTAGGAGGGAAACTATAATTTAAAACAATGATTTATTTTTTAGAACGGAGCGTTGCTCCGTTTTTAAGATTAAGCTATACTTAAATATTAAAATGTTATCTTAATACTAATATATGCTAAAAAAGAAAGGCAACCTATATTATCCAAACAAAGAAATAAAAAACAAGTCTTGGGTAAATACCAAGGCCATTTACAAAGAAGCTAATAAAAATCCCCTCAAGTTCTGGGAAAGGCTGTCTAAAGAAATTATCTGGGAAAAGAAACCCAAAAAGACCTTTGTTCACACTCCTCCCACCTTTAAATGGTTTGAAGGAGGGAAATTAAACATTACTCAAAATGCCTTAGATAGGCACCTAAAAGAGAGAAAGAACAAGGTCGCTTTTATTTGGGAACCAGAGCCCCTAGAAGAAGAACCAAGAGTATTTACTTATTACCAGCTCTACAGAGAGGTGAACAGATTTGCTAATGTTTTAAAGGAATTAGGGGTGAAAAAGGGTGACAAGGTAGGCATTTATTTGCCAATGATTCCAGAGGTAGTAATTTCTATGTTAGCCGTAGCTAGAATTGGAGCTGTTCATGCGGTTGTTTTTTCTGCTTTTTCAAGTAATGCCCTGAGAATAAGATTGCAGGATACAGAAGCTAGGGTATTGATTACAGCAGATGGCTATTACAGGAGGGGAAAGGTTGTTGATTTAAAAAAGAAGGCCGATTGGGCAATTGAAGAAACCAAAGTTAAAAAGGTAGTGGTGGTGAAAAGGGCAAAGAACAGTGTTTCCTGGGAAAAGAACAGAGATATCTGGTGGCACGAGATAATAAAAGGAAAGGGAAAGGAATGCGAACCCCAGATGATGGATTCAGAAGATACCCAGTTCATTCTTTACACATCAGGGTCTACTGGGAAACCAAAAGGCTGTGTTCATGTTTGTGGAGGTTATACTGTCCAGTCTTATTGGACTGGAAAATGGATATTTGATTTAAAGGATGAAGATATTTTCTGGTCAACAGCTGATGTGGGCTGGATTACAGGCCACACCTACAGTGTTTATTCTCCATTATTAAATGGTGCTAGCTTTTTGATTTTTGAAGGAGCTCCTAACTGGCCCAACCATGACAGATGGGCAGAGATAATTGAAAAATATGGAGTGACTATTTTTTATACGGCACCCACAGCCATCAGGATGTTTAAAAAGTATGATGAGAATATTTCCAAAAAACACAGTTTTAGTACATTGCGTCTTTTGGGTTCTGTTGGGGAGCCAATTGATGAGAAATCCTGGTTTTGGTATTTTAGAGAAATAGGAAAAAAGAATTGTCCTGTCTTAGATACTTGGTGGCAAACAGAGACAGGGGGAATATTGATTACCTCTTTGCCGGGTTTAGGCCCCTTCAAGCCCTCGTTTACGGGTTTACCTTTCCCAGGATTTAGATTTGATATCTTAGACGAAAAAGGTAAATCTTTGCCAGCTGATAAAAAAGGAAATTTAGTATTGTTACCGCCTTTTGTTCCTTCTTTAGTAAGGATGGTTTATAAAAACCCAAAAAAGTATAAGAAGACCTATTGGTCAGAATATGGGAATAAGATTTACTTTACAGAAGATGCAGCCTACAAAGACAAGAACGGTTTAATTAGGATTGTGGGAAGGGTAGATGATGTTATTAAGGTGGCAGGACACAGGCTTTCTACTGGAGAGTTGGAGAACGTTTTATCCCGCCATCCCAATGTGGCTGAATGTGCGGTAGTAGGGATTCCTCACGAGATAAAAGGTGAAGTTCCAGTGGCTTTTGCTATATTAAAAAAGAAGGTTCCTTTTAAAAAGATAAGAACAGAGCTAATCAAGAAGATAAGAGAGGAGATAAGCCCTGTTTCTCAGCCCCAGGAGGTTTATGTGGTTGATGATCTTCCCAAGACTCGGTCAGGAAAGATTATGAGAAGAATATTGAGGAGATTATTTACTGGTGAGAATCTTGGTGATCTTTCTACCTTGTCTAACCCAGAGTCTGTAAAAAAAGTTAAAAACATAATTAAAAGACAAAAATGAAAAAAAAGTCAAAAAAATTAATTCTTTGGTTTAAGGATATTTTAAAAAAAGACTCACCTTTGGTAGGAGGGAAGAACGCTTCTTTGGGAGAAATGTTTTCTCAATTAACCAAAAAGGGAATTAACATTCCAGATGGCTTTGCCTTAACCTCCCAGGCTTATTGGTATTTTTTGAAAGAAAATAAGATTGATAAGAAGTTGAAAGAGATTTTTAAAAAATTCAATCCAAAAAGTTTAAAGAGCTTAAAAGAAACAGGAAGAACTGCCCGTCAGGCAGTTCTAAAGGGTAAATTTCCAAAGGATTTAGAAAAAGACATTCTAAGAAGCTACCAGCAATTATCACGAAAATATAGAGAAAAGAGAGTTGATGTCGCGGTTCGATCTTCAGCTACTGCTGAAGATTTAAAAACAGCTTCCTTTGCTGGTCAACACGAGACATATTTAAATATTAGAGGTGAAAGAGCGCTCTTTAAAGTTATAAAAGAATGTATGGCTTCTCTATTTACTGACAGAGCTATTGCTTACAGGGAAGAAAAGGGATTTAAGCACTTGAAAATTGCTTTATCTGTTGGGGTTCAAAAAATGGTAAGGTCAGATTTATCTTCCTCTGGTGTAATATTTACTTTGGATACTGAAACAGGATTTAAAAATGTGGTTTTAATTAATTCTATTTTTGGAATAGGTGAGATGATTGTAAAAGGAAAGATTACCCCGGATGAATTTTATGTTTTTAAACCAACCTTAAAAAAAGGATACAAATCCATAATTATTAGGAACTTGGGTAGAAAAACCAAAAAATATATTTATAAAAAAGAAGGAGGATTAAAAGAAGTAACAGTTCCTAAAAAAGACCAAAAAACTTTTTCTTTAAAAGATAGAGAAATATTAAAGTTAGCCCGTTGGGCTTGCAAGATTGAAGAATATTACAAACATCCTCAAGATATTGAGTGGGCAAAAGACGGTATAACAAATAAGTTGTTCATTGTTCAGTCACGACCTGAAACCGTTCATGCTCCAAAAACTGGAAAAACTTACAAAGAATATGAAATTAAAACAACAAAGAGTCCTGTTTTAAAAGGTATTCCAGTTGGAAACAAAATTGGCCAGGGTAAGGTGAGAGTAATACCACATGTTTCAAAGATGGGTCAATTCCAAAAGGGAGATGTTTTAGTGACAAGAATGACTGACCCTGATTGGGTTCCTATAATGAGAATAGCCTCAGCTATTGTTACTGATGAGGGTTCAAAAACTTGCCATGCAGCAATAGTAAGTCGGGAGCTAGGGATTCCTGCAGTTGTAGGAACCAAAAAAGCCACCAAGGTTTTAAAAACAAACCAGGAGGTTACTGTAGATTGCACTAAAGGCAGGATCTTTTTAGGAAAAGTGCCTTTTAAAATTAAAAAATATAATTTAAAGAAGATTCCCAAGCTGCCAGTGAGAATAGTTTTAAACTTAGGAGCTCCAGAAATAGCTTTTAAAGCATCGTTTTTGCCAGCTGATGGAGTTGGTTTAGCTCGTGAAGAATTTATAATTGCAGAAAAGATAAGAATTCATCCTTTGGCTCTTTATCATTACAAGAAAATAAAGAATGGAAGAGTAAAAAAAGAAATTGATGAATTAACATTTGGCTACAAAGATAAAAAACAGTATTTTATTGATAAATTAGCAGAAGGGATTTCTCAAATAGCTGCTGCGTTTTACCCAAGAGAGACTATTGTCAGACTATCTGATTTTAAGACAAACGAATACGCAGCTTTAATAGGAGGAGAGCAATTTGAGCCAAAGGAAGCAAATCCTATGTTAGGCTGGAGAGGGGCTTCAAGGTATTATGATGATGAATTCAAACCAGCTTTTGAGATGGAAATTGAGGCACTTAAAAAAGCGAGAGAAGTATTCGGCCTAAAAAACATCTGGGTTATGGTTCCTTTCTGCAGAACTGTAGAGGAAGGGAAAAAGGTTCTCCGATTGATGGCAAAAAAAGGATTGAAAAAAGGAAAAGATGGATTGAAGGTGATTGTTATGTGCGAGATTCCTTCCAATGTGATTTTGGCAAAGGAATTCTTGGAAATATTTGACGGCATGAGTATTGGCTCAAATGACCTTACCCAATTAACTTTAGGAATAGACAGAGACAGCGCTCAGATAGCTCATATTGGCGATGAAAGAAATGAAGCTGTTAAAAAGCTTATAGCCAGTGTTATTGGAGAATGCAGGAAAAAGAAAAAATATATTGGTATCTGCGGGGAAGCTCCCAGTTATTTTCCTGATTTCGCCAGCTTCTTACTAAAAGAGGGGATTGAAGCAATATCTTTGAACCCAGATACAGTAATTAAAACAACAATTGCCTTGGCTAAAAAAAGGAAAAGGTCAAAAAAATAATATCTAATAACTATGTTGTTAAAAGAACACCTAATTAAGAATCTAGATAAAAAACTAGCCTCTTTGATATTTGAAATAAGCAAGATGTACGAGCTCATAAATAGGGAATTGCCTTATAGGAGAGGAAAGACTGACATGAAGAACGTGTTTGGGGAATTGCAACTTGTTATTGATGATTGGGCAAACCAATTCATAATAGACGAACTCGAAAAGACAGACCTTGTAAAAACCTTGGTTTCTGAAGAAGAGGCAGACGTGGTAAAGATTAGTAAAAAAGGAATTTTCAATGTCAGCCTTGACCCATTGGACGGTTCTTCAAATATAGAGAGCAACAATCTGGTAGGGACTATAATAGGTATATATAAGAAGGAATTTCCCACACCTGGAAGAGACCAGGTAGCTTCAATGTACATGCTTTATGGGCCTGTTGGAACCTTGGTTTATGCCACAAAAAAGGGAGTGAACGAGTTTTTACTAACAAATGACGGTTTTATTCTTATCAGACAGAATATAAAGCTGCCTAAAAAGGGAAAGCTTTACAGTATTGGCGGTTTGAGAAAGAACTGGTTGCCTAAGCTTAGAAATTACGTTGAAACCCTTGAGGAAGAGGGCTACAAGCTTAGATATGGTGGTTCATTTGTTGGGGATTCAAACCAGATACTTAATTACGGAGGCATTTTCTCTTATCCAGCTCTTACAAATAAGCCTAATGGGAAACTGAGACTGGTTTCTGAATCAAACCCAATATCTTTTATAATAGAACAGGCAGGAGGTCGTTCATCTAACGGGAAGAAATCAATATTGGATATAAAATACACTTCTTTACAGCAAAGGACTCCAACCTATGTAGGGAACAAGGATCTTATAGATAGGCTGGAGAAGTGTTTAAAATAACAAGTTAAAATATATGAAAAAAATAACAAAAAAAGACGTTCTCGTTCCTACAGACGTCCCGCAGAAGGCAAGGAATGAATACATTAAAAACTATATTGATATAACCAGGGGCTCTGGTAGACTGATGCTCTTTGCAGGGGATCAGAAGATAGAACATTTAAATAATGACTTCTACGGAAAAGAAATCCATTTAGACGATGCAGATCCTGAACATTTATTCAGGGTGGCCAGTAAGGCAAAAATAGGCGTTTTCGCCACTCAAATGGGCCTTATAGCAAAATACGGAAACGATTACAGGGATGTTAGATATCTTGTAAAGCTTAATTCAAAGACAAATCTTATTAAAACAGAACAGAGAGATCCTTTAAACGGGAAAATAACAGATATTAAAGAGGTAATTGAATTTAAGAAGATCTCTGGTTTAAAAATATTAGGAGTGGGCTATACTGTTTATCTCGGCAGTGAGTTTGAAGCTGAGATGTTGAGAGAGGCATCAAGAATGGTCTACGAAGCTCATAAGGCAGGTCTCTTGACTGTTCTTTGGGTTTATCCCCGAGGCAAAGCAGTGAAAGATGAAAAAGATGCTCATTTGATTGCTGGGGCGACGGGAGTCGCAGCTTGTCTCGGCAGTGATTTTACTAAGGTTAATCCTCCCAAGAAAGACGGAAAGCATACAGCTAGTATGCTGAGAGAAGTAGTCTTGGCGGCAGGAAGGACAAAAGTTGTCTGTGCAGGCGGTTCTTCTGTTGATGTAAAAGCTTTCTTACAGAGGCTATACGACCATATCCAGATAGGCATATCAGGAAACGCTACCGGCAGGAATATCCATCAAAAAGGCTTTAAGGAGGCAGTTGCGATGTGTAATGCAATATATATGATAACTGTTGAAGGAAAGAGAGTAGACCAGGCCTTTAAAGTTTACAAAAAAGAAAAATAACTATATAATCCCAGATACTAAATACTAGATATAAATAGTATGGTTTCCATTTCAGCTAAAATTCGAAAAGAAATTAGAAGAGAGGTAAGAGCTCTTAGGAAAAAAGAGTTTTTACCTGCTGTTTTGTATGGACCAAAAATTAAGAATTTGAATTTACAATTGGATTTAAAAGAGTTTGAAAAAGTCTACAAACAAGCAGGTGAAAGTTCTTTAATCTCTTTAGATGTTGAAGGTCAAAAAGAAAAATTCTTAGTTTTAATCCATGATATTCAATTTGCCCCTATAACGGGAAAGCCAATCCATGTTGATTTTTATCAACCTCCTCTTAAAGAAGAGATTGAGGTGACAGTGTCTATTGTTGTTGAAGGGGAATCTATAGCTGTAAAGAGTCTTGGGGGGACTTTGGTTAGAAATATTACAGAGATTGAGGTAAAAGCCCTTCCTCAGAATCTTCCAAAAGAGATAAAAGTAAACATAGATAAACTGAAAACCTTTGAAGACTATATTCTAGTTAGTGATTTACAGCTTCCTCAGGGGGTTAAAGTTCAAAGAGAAGCAAAGGAGATTCTGATTTCAGTTTCCCCGCCAGAAAAGGTTGAGGAGGAAAAACCAATAGAAGATAAAGAAGCAGAAAAAGTAGAGAAGAAAGAAGAGGCAGAGGAGAAAAAAGAAGAAAAACCTTCTCCAGAAGCTAAACCAGACTCTAAAAAAGAAACTAAATAAAAATTAGCAATGAGTTTTTGTAAATTTTTAAAGAAAAAACTCTACAAAGCCCTCTTTTTATTTTTAGCTTTAGCTTTTGTTTTTCAAAATGTGGAGATTTTAGCTCAAGAAAATGACGATGAGTTAAAGTTTATCTGTGAATTAAAAAGGATTGATGCAGATTGCAAGATTCTTTCTACAATGGGGTGCCAGAATTTATTGGAAAAGTGTAAAGCCTATTATGAACGAAAAAGCAGTCAATTAGAAGGAGAAATTTCAGAGACTCAAAAGAAAGAGAAAAGCTATCAAAACCAGGTCTATATTCTAAGCAGGAGTATTACAAAGCTAAAAAACCAGATTTATCAGAGCAATCTAATAATCAAAGACATTGGTATTCAGATTGGAGATACAAAGACTTCAATTGAAAAAACTTCATTAAAAATTGAAGACGTTGAAGGACATTTAATCACTATTTTAAGGACTATTTATGAGGAGGATCAAATATCTCTTGTTGAGATTTTACTTTCAGAAGGTAAATTTTCTGATTTTTTTAGTGACTTAATGTCTTTGGAGATTTTAAATTACAAGAGCCATGAATTTTTAGAAGAGATAAAAAATTTAAAACTATATTTAGAAGACCAGGAACAATCTTTAGATCAAGAAAAAGAAGATTTGGAAAGACAGGTGCTGATTCAACAACTTCAACAAAAAGAAAGTGAAAGCACTAAGAAAGGACAAGAATATTTATTGGAGAAAGTACAAGGAGAAAAAGCTACTTATGAAGAATATTTGGAAGAAGTGCAAGAAGTGGCTCAGGAAATCAGAAAAAGAATTTTTCAATTAGCCCAGATACCAGAGTCAGAAGCTCCGACTTTGGGAGAAGCTTATACTTTAGCTAAATACGTAGAGAGTGTAACTGGAGTTCGGCCTGCCTTTTTACTTGGACTTTTACAAACAGAATCACGTATTGGTCAGAATGTCGGCCAATGTAATTGTCCTAGCTGCAGATATCCGGATATTTCTTGGACTAGAGTTATGTCAAAAAGCCAACACCAAGCCTTTTTGACGATTATAAAAGAATTGGGCCTCAATACTGAAAATGCCCCTGTTTCTTGTTGGATAGGCGGGGGGACAATTCAGATGGGAGGAGCAATGGGTCCTGCTCAATTTATGCCCAACACATGGTTGAATCCAAATAACCCTGACAGGGGATACAAAAAGAGAGTTGAGCAAATAACAGGAATTACACCAGCTAATCCTTGGAGAGTTCAGGATGCTTTTTTGGCAGCTGGTTTATATCTTTCTGATTGGGGGGCTGATTCTCAGAGAGCCTATGATGAGATTGGGGCTGCTACTGCTTATTTGTGCGGTACAAGCGTAATGACTTCAAGGTGTATTAGGGCTGGAGGAAGATCCTATATATATGGGTGGACAGATAGTAGCGGTAACCACAGATCTGGTATTATGGACTATGCTGCTGAATTTCAAGAATACATTAATAAAGGAGTGTTTGAGAATAATCATTAATAATTAAGAACTAAAAAATCCATAAGTTGAACCTATGGATTTTTTTGATAGTTTATTTTAGTTTTTTTGTCAGAATTTTAATTATTGGCTCTATTTTTCCTGACATAATTTTTTCAATATTGTGCCATTTTTTTTTAATGCGGTGGTCAGTTATTCTATCTTGAGGAAAATTATAGGTTCTAATTTTTTCTACTCTTTTAGCTTCACCAATTTGAGACTTTCTTTTTTTTCCGAACTTTTCTAATTCTTTCATCTCTTTTTCTCTTAAAATCTTAGCTTTTAATATCGTTATTGCATTTTCTTTATTCTGCAATTGGTTTCTTTCGGTCTGGGAAGTAACAATGATTCCGGTTGGCAAATGAGTAATTCTTACTGCTGTTTCTCTTTTGTTTACATACTGACCCCCAGGGCCTGAAGCTCGATATAGGTCAATTTTTAAATCTTCAGGCCTTATAGTCATTTCAGTTTTTTTAGGTTTTAATAAAATAGCTACGGTAGCTGTTGAGGTATGGATTCTTCCTGATTTTTCAGTTTTAGGAATCCTCTGGACTCGATGGACACCGCCTTCATACTTCATTTTGGAAAAGATATCACCATTCTTTAACTCAAATACAATCTGTTTTGAACCACCCAAGTCTGTAAGATGAGAGTCTAAAATTCTTTGTTTCCAGCCCTGGCTTTGAGCATACTTTGAATACATTTTAAATAAATCTCCTGCAAACAAAGCAGCTTCCTCTCCTCCTGTTCCTGCTCTAATTTCTACAATAATTGCCTCTCCAGTCTTACTTTTTAGTTCTTTTTGCATTTTTCTTTTTTTCTTTTGACTGCCGGATTACTTTCTTTTTAGCTAATCTTTTTCTAAATTTTTGGACTTGACCTACGGTACCTAAAACTTTTTCTTTTCCAGTATAAAAAGGGTGACATTTTGAACAGATTTCCGTTTCAATAAACTCTTTAGTTGAGCCAATAGCAAAAGTATTCCCACACGCACATTTAACCTGTGCTTTTGGATAATATTTAGGATGGATATCTTTTTTCATAATATTATTATTGTAGCATAATATTTTTAAAAATCAATGGGATTTATCTTGTTGCTCGCGGGCTAGGAGGCTTGCCAAAAAAATGCTGAGATGATATATTTAATGTTAGTTTAACATGCCAGAAAAAGAAAAAGGGAAAATTGATTTTAGAATTAGCGTTGAGGAGATGGCTAAAGAGGGTCTCCACTTTGGTCATAAAAGCTCAAAAATTCATCCTAAAATGAAACCTTATTTGTATGGAGTTAGAAATGGTATTCATATTATTGATTTAGAAAAGACAAAAGAAAAATTAGGAGAGACTTTAAGGTTCATACAAGAATTAATCTCTGAAAATAAGGTTTTATTAGTGGTTGGGACAAAAGTTCAAGCTAAAAAGCTGGTGAAGGATTTTGCCAAAGAATGTGGTTTGCTTTATGTCAGCGAAAGATGGTTAGGAGGTACTTTCACTAACTTTGGGGTGATAAAAAAAAGAATTGATCATTTTAAGGATTTAGAAGATAAAAAAAGTAAAGGAGAGTTAGATAAATATACGAAAAAAGAAAGGGCTAAAATAGATTCAGAATTAAAGGGTTTTGAAAGAAAATTTGGCGGAATAAAAGATATGGAAAAACTACCTGACGCTATTTTTGTTTTAAGTATGGAAAAAGATAATATAGCTATAAAAGAGGCAAAAGATAAAAATATAAAGATTATCGCTATTTCAGATACTAATACCGATCCAACTTCAGTCGACTATTCGATTCCAGCCAATGACGATGCTTTAAATTCAATAAAGTATATATTAAAAAAAGTAAAGGAAGTAATCCTGAAGGCAAAATCTAAAGCAAAAACCAAAGAAAAGGAATCAATAATTAAGAAGGATGAATCATAAATTGTGAGTTTTATATATTAGTAATTCAAAGATGATATCAATTAAGCAAATAAAACAACTTAGAAATAAAACAGGAGTGTCTATAACAGAATGTAAAAAGGCCCTAGAAGAGGCAAAAGGAGACATAAAAAAAGCTAAAGAAATCTTAAGAAAAAAAGGACAAGATTTTGCCAGGAAAAGATTAAATAGAGAAACGAAAGAGGGAATAATTGACAGCTATATTCATCCTGGAATGAAAGTAGGAGTTTTAATTGAACTTGATTGTGAGTCGGATTTTGTTGCCCGTTCAGAAGATTTTCATAAACTATCTCATGAGCTATGCCTTCAAATTGCAGCTTTACCTCCTGAAAAAGAAGATCAGCTTCTTGGGCAAGAGTGGATAAAAGACAAAACAAAAACAGTTAAAGACTTAATTGACGAATATATTACCAGGTTTGGGGAAAATATTACTATTAAGAGATTTACTCGGTATGAATTATAAAATAATTGCAGAGGTTATTTTAGTTTCCAGTTCTATCGGTCTGGGAGGAATTATATTTAAGAAAATTCCAGCTTTATCTGTCTTATCAGAGAAGGAACTTAAAGAAGAAGTTCAAAAATCAAAGTTAATGGAAAGATTGAGAAAAGTTAAGATTTTTAGAAATTTCTCTTATGAAAAGTTTTTACAAAAGCTTTTGACAAAAGTTAGAATTTTATCTCTAAAGACAGACAATAAAACATCTAACTGGCTTAAGAAGTTGAAAAACAATACCCAAAGAAAGAAAATTACGGAAGACGACAACTACTGGGATGAGATAAAAAAAGCCACCAAGGGTTAACTCTCTTATTTATACTCTTAAGTCGATGTAGCTCAGAGGCACCCTGCACTGCAACAAGTTGAGCGCAGGGCAGAAACCAACTTATATGCCACCTTAGCTCAGTTGGCCAGAGCAAGGGTTTTGTAAATCCTAGGTCCGCGGTTCGAGTCCGCGAGGTGGCTTATTTTTTTAAAGAAATTCTTGACAGAATTATTTTGAAAAGATAGAATATAGAGGTCAAAGAATGTACTTTAAAATTAAATAGTAGTTTTTTAGAGTTATCCCGATAACTATTTTTACTGAGGATTTGATCCTGGTCCAGGATGAACGCTGGCGGCGTGGATAAGGCATGCAAGTCGAACGGTCCCGCTTCGGCGGGATAGTGGCGAACGGGTTAGTAACACGTAGGTACATACCCTAAAGACGGGCACAACCTGGAGAAATCCAGGCTAATTCCCGATGGTCCCCGCTTCGGCGGGGTAAAGGATTTCGCAAGATTTCCACTTTAGGAATGGCCTGCGGCCTATCAGCTTGTTGGTAGAGTAATGGTCTACCAAGGCTATGACGGGTAGGCGGGGTGAGAGCTTGACCGCCAACAATGGCACTGAGACACGGGCCATACTCCTACGGGAGGCAGCAGTCGAGAATATTGGTCAATGGGGGAAACCTTGAACCAGCGACGCCGCGTGCAGGAAGAAGGCCTTCGGGTTGTAAACTGCTTTTATGGAGGAAGAACTCCGCTTCGGCGGAGTGACGGTACTTTATGAATAAGGGGATGCAAATTCTGTGCCAGCAGCCGCGGTAATACAGAATCCCCGAGCGTTATCCGGATTTATTGGGCGTAAAGGGTCCGTAGGCGGTTTAATAAGTCTAGCGTTAAATACCTTGAGCTTAACTTAAGGAAGGCGTTAGAAACTGTTAGACTGGAGGGCGCTAGAGGCTGATGGAACACTCGGTGTAGGGGTGGAATCCGTTGATATCGAGTGGAACACCAAAAGCGAAGGCATTCAGCTGGGGCGACCCTGACGCTGAGGGACGAAAGCGTGGGTAGCAAAAAGGATTAGATACCCTTGTAGTCCACGCCCTAAACGATGGACACTGGCTATCTGTAGTGTCGACCCTACAGGTGGCGAAGCTAACGCGTTAAGTGTCCCGCCTGGGAATTACGGTCGCAAGACTAAAACTCAAAGGAATAGACGGGGGCTCACACAAGCGGTGGATCATGTGGCTTAATTCGATAACAAACGAGGAACCTTACCAGGACTTGACAGACTAGTGAAATCCGCCAGAAACGGTGGACTACCACAAGGACACTAGTCCAGGTGCTGCATGGTTGTCGTCAGCAGGTGTCTTGAGATGCTCCCTTAAATGGGGAAACCTGCGCAACCCTTGCCCTGTGTTTTACGTGTCACAGGGGACTGCCGTAGATAATACGGAGGAAGGTGAGGATGACGCCAAATCAGCATGGCCTTTTGATGTCCTGGGCTGCACACATGATACAATGGTCAGGACAATGGGTCGCCAAGGAGAAATCCGGAGCTAATCCCACCAAACCTGATCTTAGTTCGGATTGAGGTCTGCAACCCGACCTCATGAAGCTGGAATCGCTAGTAATCGCCAATCAGCTATGTGGCGATGAATACGTCCCTGGGCCTTGTACTCACCGCCCGTCACGTTAAGCGAGCTGGGAATAGCTGAAGTCCCCGCTAAGCGGGGCCTAAGCTGGGCTCAGTGAGAAGAACGAAGTCGTAACAAGGCACGGGTAGCGGAAGCTGTCCGTGGATCACCACATTTTATTTTTTTAGTCGACTAGCGTTGAAAATCGAGAATTCTATTTTCAACTCTAAAGGTATTGATCGAAAACCTTAAATATCGATCGCAAATCGGGATAACTCTAAGAAACTAGATATTATTTGAAGCCTTAGTTCTGGACAGGCTTTTTATTTTTGATAAAATAAAGCTAAGTTATTTTTAAAAATAACTAACTTTCAGAATAGATGCCAAAATTAAATTACCAAGTAATATTTGATTATAATCCAGCACTTTCCAAAATTCTTATAAAATATTTAAACCCTAAAAAAGAAGAAAGGATATTAGATTTGGGATGCGGTCGTGGTCTTTATGTTAAAGTAATAGAAAAATATACTGATAAGGTAATAGGTATTGATATTAATGAGAAAGCAGTAAAAAAGGCTGTCAGTAAAAAAGTAATATATGGTGACGCAACAGATTTAAGTTTTGAACCAAATTCTTTTGATAAAGTTTACTCTTTGCATACTATTGAACATATATATGATTTAAGGAAGTTTTTAAAAGAAGTTGTCAGGATTTTAAAACCTGGAGGTATTTTTGTTCTTATTTATCCCTGGGAATTAATTAGGGGTATTCAGGCTCTGGGAGCTGCTGTAATTAATTACGGGAATCCTTTTAAAGCCAGAGACTTGCATCTTCATAAATTAAATCCTCAAAAGATAAAAGATTTGATTGAAGATTTACCTTTTTCCCATATCAAAAGTAAATTTATTGTCGCTTTGGGCTTGCATTACCTTACAATATTAAGAAAAAAAGGGCACATAGTTCAGCGGTAGAACGCTTTTCTGATAAAAAAGAGGTTGAAGGTTCGACTCCTTCTGTGCCCACATAACAGGGCCCGTAGTTCAGTGGCTAGAATGCCTCTTTTGCATAGAGGAGGTCAGCGGTTCGAGTCCGCTCGGGTCCATTGTTATTTTAAATAATAAGGAGAAAAAATGTGAAAATTACAATTTGTGGTTCAATTAAATTCATGGAAGAGATGAGAGAGACGCAGAGAAAACTTGAGGAGTTAGGTCATCAAGTTTTTATGCCAGTAAAAGCTAAAGAGGTTGATTATTGGTCAGACGATAATAAAAGCAGGGTTGAGGCAAAGAAAAAGTATGGTTTTATAAAAGAACATATGGATAAAATATTGAAATCAGACGCAATATTAGTGGTGAATATTACCAAAGACGATACAGAGAACTATATTGGAGCAAATACTTTTCTTGAAATTGGTTTTGCTCATTATAAACAGAAGAAAATTTTCTTACTTAATCCTTTACCAAAACAACCCTACGTAATTGATGAGCTTGAAACAGTTGAACCAGAAATCATAAATGGAGACTTAAATAAAATTATCTGATTTTAATTCTTAACCCTCTTAATGTTTAACTGCAACTATTTTTAACGAAGTCTATAGTTATCCACAGAGATTTCTTTGTTTTATTACTCTGTGTTATAATGAGCTAATATTATTAGCTTGTTACTTCGCCCCTTGTGGGCGTCATAATAAACTAATTAAAAGTTAAAAGGTCGATAAATAGCTTTAAGTATTTTTAATTTATGATTTCTGAAGTGACACAAACTACTCGTCAGTATTTAGTGAGAATGTGGGATAGTTTTTTTCTATTTTTACCAAAATTGATTGGAGCATTATTTATTTTTATTATTGGTTGGTTTTTCGCCAGCTTTATAGGAAGATTAATAGCTGAGATTTTAAAGAAATTACAATTCAACAAATTATTTGAAAAAAGTGGATGGAAAGAAGCGCTTGATAAAGCCGAATTTAAAGTTAATCCAGCAGAATTTTTAGGAAGTGTTTTTAAATGGATGTTAGTTATTGTTTTCTTATTAGCTTCAGTTGATATTTTAGGTTTTAGACAATTCGCAGTCTTTCTTACCAGTATTATTGCTTGGTTGCCTAATTTGATGGTAGCAGTATTGATTTTCGTAGTAGCTGTAATCCTCACAGATATTTTAGAGAAGTTAATTAAAGCCAGCGTAAAAAAGATGGGAATAGGATATGTTGGATTAATAGGAACAGCAGCGAGATGGTCAATTTACATTTTCGCTCTTTTAGCAATTCTGGATCAATTAGGAGTAGCTACAACCATTGTTGATGCTTTAGTTACAGGATTTGTTGGAATGATTGCCATAGCTTTTGGTTTAGCTTTTGGTTTGGGAGGAAAAGATGCTGCGTCTAATCTAATCGAAGATTTTAAGAGGAAAATTTCCTAAATTATTAACCCCGCCCTCTACATTATATGCTAAAGCGGATAGCAATTGGGATTGTTTTTAAGTTTACTACCTAAGAACAGATGCTGCATATAAACTAGGGAGCGGGGTTAATTTTTTAAAGATTTTTGTACTGCTTGACAAATGTTTTTGATTTGATAAAATAATGATTGCGAAATGAAAAATATGAGCATAGCAGGATTAATCAAGATAAAATCAAGAGGCGGTTGAGCCATTTTGTTATTTAAGATTGTAGGAACCGCTCTTGAAAGCGGTTTTTTGATTAAATGAAAGAAAGACGAGAAAAGGAAAGAACTTTACATTTTAATAGAGAAAAAAGATTCATAAGTGGTCTTTTAAATAACTAGCTAATATTTTTTTTGTAGAATTGTGGAAGGCAGACCCTCCAAATTTTTACTGTGTAAAATTTAGGAGGGCAAGAAAACCTGCAGCAAATGGTGGATGCCTTGGGAGGTTGAGGCGATGAAGGACGTGGGGTGACTGCGATAAGCCTCGGGGAGGTGTTTACCAACCTTTGATCCGGGGATTTCCGAATGGGGAAACCCAACGCGACTTAAAATCGTGTTATCCTGTACCGCATGGTACAGGAAGCTAACCCGCTGAAGTGAAACATCTCAGTAAGCGGAGGAAAAGAAAAAAACAACTAGCTTTTTAGATTGTAGCTTTTTAGCTTATTATTTTTTAATATTGCTAAGAAGCTGATTTCTTAATAAGCTAGCCCATTCCCTTAATAGCGGCGAGCGAAAAGGGAATAGCCCAGAGCCTGTCTACTTTTAGTAGACTGGCAGTTGTAAGTTAGATATATCCCAGAGCTAAGTCTTTGGGCAGAGCTAAAATAAAATGTGATTTGGTTAGTCAAAGCATCCTGGAAAGGAGCGCCATAGATGGTAATAGCCCAGTAGGCGAAAATCATCACATGCTCTGAATATCTGTACTTGAGTACCGCTCGGGAATGAGACCCCTGCGGGAAACAGGCTAAACTACTAGCCAAGGCTAAATACTCAACCTCACCGATAGTGAACTAGTACCGTGAGGGAAAGGTGAAAAGTAGGGAGGTGATCCCGGTGAAATAGAACCTGAAACCATTTGCTTACAAGAAATCGGAGCCCCGCCTCGGCGGGGTGACGGTGTACCTTTTGGAGCAGGCACCAACGAGTTCGTACGCTTTCTTAGTCTAAGCCCTTTTGGGGTGGAGGCATAGAGAAATCAAGTGTTAAAAGCGCGTTTTCGTCCTTGAGACGAGTAGAGAGTGTGCGAGACCCGAAGCCAAGCGAGCTTGCCATGGCCAGGGTGAGTCCCGCCGAAAGGCGGGAGGAGGCCCGAACCCGTGAACCGTGCAAAATTCTGGGATGAGCTGTGGTAAGAGGTGAAACGCTAATCGAGCTTGGTAATAGCTGGTTCTCCTCGAAATAGCTTTGGGGCTAGCCTGGGGAATTAGAAAGTGGAGGTAGAGCACTGGAAGGGATATTGTGGCGCAAGCTAGGTGTTCCTACCAAACTCCGAATTCCATTTTTGTAATCCCTGGAGTAAGAACTTGGGCGCTAATGTCCAAGATCAAGAGGGAAACAACCCAGACCTTCATCTAAGGTCCCGAAATCTAAGCTAAGTGAGAAAGGAGGTGAAATTCCTCAGATAGTTAGGAGGTGAGCTCAGAAGCAGCTATCCTTTAAAAAGTGCGTAACAGCTTACTAACTAAGGAGTTTTGCGCCGAAAATGTAACGGGACTCAAGCTTAGTACCGAAGATAAGGATCGTTCGTGCTTTACTATTGTTCAGCACAAACTCGTAAAACCTGAAACTTAAAACTTGAAACATAAAACTTTTTATTAGTTTGAATTATAATGTTTCACCTTTTACGCTTTATATTTCAGGAAGAGATTGGTGAGCGGTAGCGAAGCACGAACGGTGGTAGAGGAGCGTTCTCAGGGCATTGAAGCTTCGCCGGGAGGCGGGGTGGAGCGCTGAGAAGTGAGAATGTTGGTATGAGTAACCGCAATCAGGGTGAAATCCCCTGACACCGAAAACCCAAGGTTTCCTTGGCAATGACAATCAACCAAGGGTTAGGCGGGCCTAAGGGAAAGCCGAAAGGCGTACCCGATGGACAGTCGGTTAATATTCCGACCCTTCCGTTTATTTTCAAGGAAGTGACGAAATCTAGTAGCTCGGGCTGATTATTGGATTTTAGTTTTTGCCTTAAGAATTTTCAAGAGGCGAGAAAATATCTAACTTCGGTTAGGTAGATCCGAGTGAGCAGGTTTCCCGGAAAAGCTTCCAAGAGCTAAGTGAACGGAATCCGTACCGCAAACCGACACAGGTGGGTAAGTGTAAGAGTACTAAGGTGAACGGGTGAAACCTCGTTAAGGAACTCGGCAAATAAGAGGTCGTAACTTCGGAAGATGACCTGCCCCGCTCAGCGGGGCCGCAGCAAACGTGCCTTTGGCGACTGTTTATCTAAAACACAGGTCTCTGCTTAACTTGTAAAAGGAAGTATAGAGGCTGACGCCTGACCAGTGCCGGAACGTTAAGCTCGCGGGTCATTCTAAAATTTTTTAGCATGGCTGAGTGAGTTAAGCTTCCGGTGAACGTCCGCGGTAACTATAACCGTGTTAAAGTAGCGTAGTCCCTTGTCGGGTAAGTTCCGACCCGCATGAAAGGCGTAACGACTGAAGGACTGTCTCAACGAGGAGCCCGGTGAAAATACAATGAGGGTGAAGATGCCTTCTACCTGCGGCTAGACGAAAAGACCCCGGGAGCTTTACTGTAATCTGATATTGAATTTTGGTTTTGGATGCGTAGTGTAGAAGGTAGACTTTGAAGCTTAGCTTTCGGGCTAGGTGGAGTCGTCAATGAAACACCTTCCTTTCAAAGCCTTGGTTCTAATCCCTCTTAGAGGGAAACAGTGTCTGATGGGCAGTTTAAGTGGGGCACTTGCCTCCTAAAAAGTAACGGAGGCGTTTAAAGGTCGGCTAAGTACGGATGGAAATCGTACGTGTCGGGCAAAGCCATAAGCCGGCTTTACTGCGAGTGTGATAACGCGAGCAGTTGGGAAACCAGAACTTAGTGAACCGACGGTTGGTTGTAGGACCGCCGAAGATCATCAGCTAAAAGTTACCCCGGGGATAACAGGTTAGTCGGGCCCGCGAGTCCATATCAACGGCCCGGTTCGACACCTCGATGTCGGCTCACCACATCCTGGAGGCGGAGAAGCTTCCAAGGGTCGGTCTGTTCGCCCGTTAAAGTGGTTCGTGAGCTGGGTTCAGAACGCCGTGAGGCAGTTCGGTCTCTATCTACCGCAGGCGTTGAGTCTTGAAGGGAGTTGGTCTTAGTACGAGAGGATCAGACTGAACCAACCTCTAGTGTACCAGTTGTTCCGCCAGGAGCATCGCTGGGTAGCTACGTTGGGACGGGATAAGTGCTGAAAGCATCTAAGCACGAAGCCTCCCCTAAGATTAGGACTCATAGATTCCTCAAAGATGATGAGGTTGATAGGCTGCAGGTGTAAGTGGGGCAACCCATTCAGCCGAGCAGTACTAATAAATCGTATTTCTTGCTCTCTTAAATTTTATACAATAAAATTTAGAAGGGTGTGTTTTCTATAGTTTTGCAAAAAATAATTAGTTCAAAAAGGCGTTTAAGTGGCGGCTATGCTGGATTTGTTCCACCTGTTCCCATCCCGAACACAGAAGTGAAATAGTCCAAGGCCGATGATAGTGGGTTTCCTGCGAAAGTAGGTAGCCGCCGCTCAAGCGCCTTTTTTTTACTTGATATATGATAGTTAGTGGGTCATAATAAATTAATGAAATTCTTAAAAAGAAAGCGGTTTGGGTTATTTAATAAAAAAGAAGAAAAATTTTTCTCAAAGCCTACATTCACTACCAATCGCTTGAAGGTAGGGATAATAGTTTTAATAATTATGTCTTTTTTTCTTTTAAATTTACCTTCTTTTTCACAAAGGATTAGAAATTTCTTTTATATTATATCAGAACCTATTCAAGGGTGGCTTTGGCAAAAAGGAGGCGGACTTTTTGATTTTTTCGACTGGCTCTCAAAAGCGAAAAGAGTCTGGCAAGAGAATGAAAACCTTAAATTAGAGAATCAGGAATTAATACAAAAGAGTATAGAGTTCGAACAATTAAGGAGAGAAAATGATGTTTTACGCGAAGCCCTGGATTTAGGTCTGACAGGAGAATTTGAGTTAATTATTTCAGATATAATTGGAAGAGAGATAGCTGAAGATTATTTGATAATAGATAAAGGATCAGAAGATGGTGTAGCTTTTGGTTTTCCGGTAATAACCCAGCAAAAATCTTTAGTAGGCAAGGTCATTCAGGTTTACGAGACAACATCTAAAATCCAACTCTTAAGTTCAGAGAATAGCTCTTTTGATGTAAAAATTTTTGAGAAAGAAATTTATGGTTTAGTAAGAGGAAAAGGTAGTTTTAATCTTTCACTTGAATTTATCCCAAGAGAGCAAGAACTAAACGTAAGAGACAAAGTAATTACTACTAGTTTAGGTGGAAATTTCCCGAAAGGACTTTTGGTAGGGGAGATAAAAGAAGTTAAAAAATCAGATATCGCTTCTTTTCAGGAAGCTGTCTTGGAACCAGGTTTTGATAGTAGAAAATTGGACTATTTATTTTTAATTACTAATTTTTAATATTCTAAAATGTTAAAGAAATTTATCTTTTTAATTCTTTTCTTTTATTTTTTAATATTGTTTCAAACCAGTTTTTTAAGCCGTTTTTTTATATTTTTGCCGAATCTTGTCTTAATCGTCATTATCTTGATTAATTTTTTTGAAGAGCAAAAAAGTGATTTCGGTATCTTTGCAGCTCTTGTTGGCGGATTTTTTTTAGATATTTTTTCTGAACATTTTTTTGGTTACTATTTTTTAATTTCTTTTTCATTTGCTTTTTTCATTAAATTTGTGATTAAAAATTACATTCAATTTGAACTTAACTTAAAGTTATAAAAATGGATGAATTCTTCAAAAAAAACAGTTCAAGGGTTCGATTTATTAAAGACATTGAGCCTCACGAGGTTATTTTGGATAAAAAAACAGAAGAATTAGGCCTTTCTCAAAGAAAAATGGAAGTACCTCTTTTAAAAAGCGTTATTTGGCGCTTTTTACTTTTTTCAGTTTTTTTAGTTCTGGTTATTTTTTGGAGGGTGTTCCAGCTTCAGATGATTGAAGGAGAGCATCTTTTAGCTCAAGCTAATGAGAACAGATATATTTTAAGCAAGATACAAGCTGAAAGGGGAGTAATATATGATAGGAGTTTGAAGCAATTAGTTTTTAATGTCCCCAGCTTTAATCTGATTTGTGAAAAAGATAATCTCCCTCAATCTGAAGCAAAAATACAACAGATTTTAAATGAAATTTCCCAAATTTTAAAAGTAGACTATGAGGTTCTTCAAGAAAAGATTGAAAGGGATGAAGATCCAACAGTCTTGATTTCTGAGAATTTAGAGCATCAGGAATTAATTATTTTAGAGACAAAAATTGAAGAATTTATAGGATTTAAAATTGAGCGAAATTTAATTAGGGATTATATAGATGGAGAGAATTTCTCTCATTTGCTAGGTTATATGGGGAAAATAAGCAGTGAAGAGTGGAAAAAGGAGTTTCAATTTTATTCAATTTCTGATTTTGTAGGCAGAACCGGAATTGAAAATTACTACGAAAGAGTTTTAAGGAAAAATCCGGGAAAAGTAAAAATTGAGAGAGATGTTTTAGGAAACATGATCTCAAAGGAAATAGTGGAACTGCCAGAGTCAGGGAAAAGCTTAGTCTTATGGTTAGATTCTGATTTGCAGAGAAAGACCAAAGAAGAGTTAGAAAAGAAATTAAAAGATATAGGAAGTAAAAAAGCTATAGCTATAGCTTTAGACCCTAAAACAGGAGGGATTTTAACAATGGTATCTATTCCTTCTTTTGATAACAACTTATTTTCAAAAGGAGACAAAACAACTATAGATGAAATTTTAAGCGATACCAAAGAGCCTTTGTTCAACAGAGCGATTGCCGGTATGGGATATGTAACAGGTTCTACCATAAAACCATTAATTGCTTCAGCTGCTCTTCAAGAAAACGTAATTTCACCTCAAAAAAGCATTACCTGTACAGGATTAATAGAGGTTGAACACGAGTATGATCCTGAAATTATTTATAGATATCATGACTGGAACGTTCACGGATGGACAGATATTAAAAAAGCAATTGCTGAATCTTGTAATATTTATTTTTACAGCGTAGGAGGAGGCAATAAAGATTTCAATATCAAGGGATTAGGAGCTGAAAATATAAAAGAGTATCTCCAGCTTTTTGGCTGGGGCCAAAAGACTGGTATTGATTTACCTAACGAAGGACAAGGTGTTTTACCTAAAATTGATGAAAATTGGCGTTTGGGTAATACTTATCATTTTTCTATTGGTCAAGGACCTTTTACCGTCCCCCCTTTACAAGTAGTTAATGCTTTTGCTGCCATTGCCAATGGTGGCAAATTAATGCAGCCCAAAGTGGTACAAAAGATTGTTGATACTTCGGCAAGCTCAGTACGAGGCACGTCTGAAGACCCACTAGAAATAATAGAAGAGATAGAATCTGAAATTATAAGAGAAAATTTCATTGATACTAGAAACCTTAAGATTGTAAGAGAGGGAATGAGGCAAGCTGTAACAGGAAGAAACAGTCCTTTAGCTTCAGCTGTATTATTAAATTCTTTGCCGGTTTCCTCGGCTGCCAAAACAGGAACAGCTGAGACTCCGCTAGAAGGAATATATCATAACTGGGTAACTGTTTTTGCTCCCTACGAAGATCCAGAGATTGTCTTAACTGTAATGATTGAAGATGTTGAAGGCGTCCAGTCTGCGGTGCTTCCTGTGGCAAGAGAGATACTAAACTGGTATTTTACCAGGTAGATAAATCTTAAGCTTTACTAATCATCTAAAATTTATATAAAATAAAAGATAACATACTTATTTTTGTTCATGTCAAGCAAGAGCGAGATTAGAAAAAATAGACTTAAAAAACTGAAAGCAATTGAAACTGCCGGTTTTTCAGCTTATCCTTTAAAAACAAAAAGGACTCACAAGATAAGTCAGGCTCTGGAGAAGTTTAATGATTTTTCTCGCAAAAAGAAAGAAATAATTTTAACTGGAAGAATCCGGCTTTTAAGAGTTCATGGTGGAGCTACCTTTTTGCATCTTGAAGATGGCACAGGCAAAATCCAAGCTTTTTTTAAAAAAGATAGATTGGGAGAAAAAGGATACCAGTTTTTTTTGAATAATTTTGACATCGGAGATTTTGTTGAAATTAGAGGGATTTTATTTAAAACAAAGAGGGGGGAAAGAACCATTGAGGCAGTGGATTTTAAGATGTTGGCTAAAAGTCTTTTGCCTTTGCCTGAAAAATGGCATGGTTTAAAAGAGATTGAAGAGAGATACAGAAAAAGATATTTGGACTTGATTTTCAACCCCGAAATTAAAAAGAAGTTTAAGATTCGCTCAAAGGTTATAAAAGAACTCCGCAGATTTTTAGAAGGAGAAGGATTCTTGGAGGTTGAAACTCCAATTTTGCAGCCAATTTATGGAGGAGCCAGAGCCAAGCCTTTCAAAACTCATTTAAATGCTTTGGATATTGATTTATATTTGAGAATATCTCCTGAACTTTATTTGAAACGACTCTTGGTAGGAGGATTTGAAAAGATTTATGAAATCGGAAAATGTTTTAGAAATGAAGGAGTGGATAGATATCACAATCCTGATTTTACAATGCTTGAATTTTACTGGGCTTTTGCTGATTATAAAGACTTAATGAAACTAACAGAGAGAATGTTTAGAGAATTGGTAAAAGAGATATTCGGCAAATTAACAATCAAATACGAAGGAAAAGAAATTAATTTTAAAACTCCCTGGCCAAGAATTGAATTTTATAATCTTATAAAAAAGGAGACGAAGATAAATTTAAAAGAGATAAATAGGGAAGCTTTAGCCAAAGAAGCACAAAGGTTAGGGGTAAAATTGGAAAAAGGAGCCTCAAAAACTGAGATTGGAGATGAAATTTTCAAAAAGTTTTGCCGGCCAAAAATTTGGCAGCCAACATTTATAATTCACCATCCTTTAGGATTTCAACCTTTGGCTAAGGCCTTAGGCAAAGATAAATTAGCAAATTTCCAGTTAGTTGTTGGGGGTTGTGAGGTATTTAATGCTTTTTCAGAGCTCAACGATTCTAGAGAACAAAGAAAAAGATTTAAAGAACAGGAAAAGCTTTACAGGGGAGGTTCAAAAGAAGCTCAAAGAATGGATAAGGATTTTTTGGAGGCTTTAGAATATGGAATGCCTCCTGCAGCCGGTTTTGGTATGGGTATAGATAGGATCGTAGCTATTCTTACAGACTCTCATAGTTTGAGAGAGGTAATATTATTTCCAACAATGAAACCTAAATAATTATGCTTGACATTAAATTCATTCGCCAGAATCCAAATAAAGTCAAAGAAGGCTGTAGAAAAAAGCAAGTCAAAGTTGATATTGATAAGGTTTTAGAGTTGGATGAAAAAAGGAGAAATTATTTAAAAGAGGTGGAAGCTTTACGTTTTGAACAAAAAAAACTTGGGAAAGATAAAATTGAAAGAGCTAAAAAATTAAAGGCCAAGATTAAGAGAATAGAGCCTCAACTTAAAAAGACAGAATCAGAATTTAATAAGTTGGTAAAACAAATACCCAATTTACCCCAAGACGATGTTCCAGAAGGCAAAGATGAATCAGACAACGTAGTTTTAAGGGAAGTTGGAAGAAAACCAAAATTCGATTTTAAATTTAAGGACTATTTAGAGATTTCCCAAAAACTTGATTTAATTGATGTTAAAAGAGCAGCTAAGGTTTCAGGTTCAAGGTTCGGTTTCTTGAAAAATGAAGCTGCTATCTTGGAATTTGCCTTAATTAATTTTGTTTTTGAGGAACTTTTAAAAGAGGGATTCATTCCTATAATTCCACCTGTTTTAATAAAACCTGAAATGATGGAAGCTATGGGATATTTGGAGAGGCAAAAAGAAGAAATGTATTTTATTGAAAAGGATAATCTTTATTTAGTCGGTACTTCAGAACAGATTATGGGGCCTATGCATTCAGGAGAGATTCTAAAAGAAAAAGAATTACCTAAAAGATATATAGGTTTTTCCAGCTGTTTTAGAAGGGAGGCTGGTTCTTACGGAAAAGATACCAGGGGTATTTTAAGGGTTCATCAATTTGATAAGGTTGAAATGTTCAGTTTTGCAAAACCTGAACAATCAATTAAAGAACATAAATTTTTATTATCATTAGAGGAAAAATTAATGGAAGCTTTAAAAATTCCCTATAGAGTAATTCAAATGTGCACAGGAGATTTAGGGGATCCAGCTGCTTCAAAGTGTGACATCGAAGCTTGGATTCCTTCTGAGGGGCGCTATCGGGAAACTCATTCCACCTCAAATTGTACTGATTTTCAGGCAAGGAGATTAAATATACGGTATAGGGATAAAAAAGGTAATTTGGGTTTTGTCCATACTTTAAACGGAACAGCTTTTGCTATTGGCAGAACCTTAATAGCAATAATAGAAAATTATCAACAAAAAGATGGAAGTATAAAAGTTCCCCAAGTGTTGCAAAAATATACAAATTTCAAAAAAATTGGTTAAATTAAGATTGTACCATGGAAGAGAAAACAATTTTAATTAATGCTTTGAAAATTAATTTTAAGGTGGCAGGTCAAGGTCCTGCTATTTTGGTTTTACATGGCTGGGGTGGTTCTTCTTCTTCCTGGACCAAGGTTTTAGAGTTTTTATCCTTAAAAGGCTATAAAGTAATTTGTCCTGATTTTCCAGGATTCGGGAAAAGTGATAGTCCTCCTTTCTCTTGGGATGTGGCAGATTATATGAAGTGGGTTGTTAGTTTTGTTAAATCTCAAGATTTGGATGAACTTTTTTTATTAGGCCACTCCTTTGGAGGGAGAGTGGCAGTAAAATTTGCTCTTTTTTATCCAGAAAAAATTAAAGCTTTAATCTTATGTAATTCAGCTGGCATTAAGCACGAGCCAGGTTTTAAAACAAGGATAATTTTTAGATTAGTTCATATTGGGAATATAATATTTTCTCCAAAACTTTTAGCAAGATTTAAAGATAAAGCTCGCCATATTTTGTATAGTTTCTTACGGCACAAAGATTATGTGAAAGCCAAAGGAGTAATGCGCCAGTCAATTAAAAAGGTTTTAGAAGAAGACTTATTGCCTGTTTTATCAAAAATCAAGACTAAAACCTTGATTATTTGGGGCGAAAAAGACAAAATGGTTCCGGTTAAAGATGCCTATATGTTTAATGAAAAGATAGACAATTCTAAATTAGAGATTTTGGCTGGGACCGGCCACAGTCCTCATTTAGAAAAACCTAAAGAATTAGTAGATATTATTTTAAAGTTTTTAAGATAAGATGATTTATTTTTTAAGTTTTTTTTGGTTTATCCGCCAGACAAAAGCAATTTTGTTTTGGCTTTACCTTTGGCAGCTAAAAGAGTATCACATCGGCCGTTTTATAGACCATTTCAGGACAGAGAAAGGAAAGAAACTTTTTAAAAATAAATTATTTATTCTCAAGTTAGGCACAGTTCTTATTTTTTTTCTTTTTTATAGTAACCTTTTTTTAGATTTGGTTTTGGCAGTTTACCTTGTTGAGACTTTTAAGTTCTTGTATGATTTTTTTAAAAAAAGAGTAAAAAAGCCTGTTTTTACAAAAAAAACAATTTTCTTGCTCCTTTTAATATTCTTATTTGAGATTTGTTATTTCTTGATTTATTTTCCAAATAAAAACTTAGTTTTTTATCTATTAGCTTTTGATATTTTAACTCCTTTTATTGTTTCAGGTATTGTTTTATTGTTTCAGCCTTTAACAGTTTTTTTAAGGAATCAAATTATTAAAAAAGCAAGAGAAAAAAGAGAAAAGTTTAAAAACCTATTGGCTATTGGAATTACTGGCAGCTATGGCAAGACTTCAACAAAAGAATTCTTGGCTTTAATTTTATCTGAAAAATTCAGGGTTCTAAAAACAAAAGAACATCAAAATTCAGAGATTGGGATATCTCGTTGCATTTTGGATGATTTAAATGATAGTCATCAGATTTTTATTGCTGAAATGGGAGCTTATAATAGAGGAGGGATAAAATTACTTTCTGATATCATAAAGCCAAAGATCGGTATTTTAACAGGAATCAACCAGCAGCATTTAGCCACCTTTGGGTCAAAAGAGAATATAGTGCGGACAAAATATGAGTTAATTGAAAGCTTGCCAGAACAAGGAGTAGCTATTTTTAACACTAATAATGAATATTGCCAGCAACTTTATGAAAAGACAAAGATTCCCAAAAGAATCTCCTCAAAAGATATCTGGGCAGAGGATATAAAAGTAGAAAAAGAATTACTTTCTTTTAAAGTTTTTTCAAAAGATGGAGATTCAGCTTTTTTTAAGATAAATCTTTTAGGTGCTCAAAATATTGAGAATATAATTTTAGCTGCCTGTTGCGCTAAGGAATTGGGAGTGAATTTAGAGGAAATTGCTAAAGCTTGTCAGAAAATAGAATATTCTCTTGGTGGTATGAAGTTTTTAAAAGGAGTTTTCAATCTCAACATTATTGATTCTACTTATTCTGCCAACCCCACAGGTGTAATTTCTCATTTGGAATATTTGGGGCTTTGGAAAGGAAAAAAAGCAATTATTATGCCTTGTTTAATTGAGTTGGGGGGAGCTTCAAGAAAAATCCACGGAGAAATTGGCCAGCAAATCGCTAAAATCTGTAATTTAGCAATAATAACCACAAAAGAATGTTTTCCAGAAATTAAAAAATCAGCTCTAAAAGCTGGAATGAATAAAGATAATATTTTATTTTCAGAGAACCCAAATGAGATTGTAGAGAGAGTAAAGAGTTTTTTTGGTCCAGAAGATATTATTCTTTTGGAAGGCAGAATATCAAAAGCAATTAAAAAATCACTTTTATCTTAAAATTGTTTAAAGAAGTGGTAGAAAATGGAGTTGAAAATAACTGAAATAGAAAATAAAGAAATATGGGAGGATTTTTTGAGAAATGTAAAAGAAAAGACTTTCTTGCAGTCTTTTAATTGGGGAGAGTTTAATAAGAAAATGGGGGATAAAATCTTAAGACTGGGAATATATAAGAATCAAGAATTGGTCAGCACAGCTTTAGTTATTAAAATGAAAGCTAGAAGAGGAACTTTCTTATTAGTGCCTCACGCACCCTTCCTCGCTGAAGCTTCGGCGGGCAAAGCCGAACTATTGAAAGTACTATTAAAAAGATTAAAAGAAATCGGGAAAGAGGAGAAAGCTGCTTTTATTAGAATAGCCCCTATTTGGGGAAGAAGTGAAGAAAACATTGAAATTTTTAAAAGATTGGGTTTTAGAGAGGCCCCAATTCATGTTCATCCAGAATTAACCTGGGAATTAGACTTAGGTCTTCCCGAAGAAGAACTTTTAAGAAATATGAGGAAAACGACTCGTTATCTTATAAGACAGGGGCTTAAAAATGAAGAGATAAAAATAATAAAAAGCAATAATATAAAAGATATTGAAAAATTCAACAATCTTTATCTGGCAACAAAAACCCGTCATCAATTTTCGCCATTTTCTTTAAATTATTTGGAAAATGAGTTTTTATCTTTTCTACCTGACAATCAGATATCCCTATTCTTAGGAGAGTATAAGGGAGAGGTGGTTTGTTCTGGGATTTTTGTTTTTTGGCAGAATATTTGTTTTTATCATCATGGAGCGTCTTCTTTAAAATACCCTAAAGTTCCGGTTTCTTATCTTCTTTTATGGGAAGGAATAAAAGAAGCTAAAGAAAGAGGATGCCAGAAATTCAATTTTTGGGGTATAGCTCCAATTTCAAATAAAAAGCATCCCTGGGCAGGTTTAAGCTTGTTTAAAATGGGTTTTGGAGGAGAGAGTAAAGAATATCTTAAAACCCAGGATTTCGTTATTTCAAACAATTACTGGTTCTCATTTTTTATTGAAAAATTAAGAAAGTTAAAGAGAGGCCTATGACCAGACATCGAAAACCACATCGTTTTAAAAGAAAAAAACCAGTAGTTAAGAATAGATTTTTTTTATCAGGATTTCTTATTTTTATTCTCTTTATTGCTATTTCCTATTTTTTATTCTTTTCTGACTTTTTTCAGATTGAAAAACTTATTGTTTCCGGCAACAAGAAAGTTCTAGAAGAGGAAATTATAAAGGTAGCTGAAAACGAATTTTTGAAAAAGAAATTATTCTTTTCAGTTAAAAATATCCTTTTAATTAATTTGGGAAATATAAAAGAGAATATTTTAGATACTTTTCCCCAGATAGTAGATGTTAAAATAAAGAGGAAGCTGCCTGAAACTTTAAGTTTTAACATTTTGGAAAGGAAAGGGGTGGCACAATTTTGTAAAGCTTTTGAACTCTTTACTAAGGAAGAAAATCAGACTGTTTATCAAAAATGCTTTTTATTAGATGAAGAGGGAATAGTTTTTGAGGAAATTATAAAAGATAATATTTTTTTACCTAAAATCGTCCTTTCAAAAAGTCAGGATAAAAATGAACTAGAGTTAGGTCAGGAAATAATAGAGAAACAATTGCTTTCTGGAGTTTTAGATATTTTTTCACAATTAAAAGATTTAAGTGTTGAAACCAAAGAGTTTTTAATGGTTTCAGAGGAAAGAATTAATGTTAAAACTTTAGATAACTGGGAAATTTATTTTAATCCAAAAGAAGATCTGAATTGGCAGCTTACAAAATTAAAAGCTGTCTTAAAAGACATTCCTTTAGAAAAAAGGAATGATTTAGAGTATATTGAGTTAAGGTTTGGGAACTTCGCTCCTCCTAAGTATCGTTAAACTAAAGAATAATTAGTCTTCAATATAATAGATGAAAATCGATTTCCCGGCTCTATCTACGGGAATATAATCATCAAGCCATTTATAATAAAGGGCTGATTGATTAAAACCAGGAACAGGATATCCTCTGCCTCCTTGGAGAAGAGTGGCAGAGATTGCCAACCATCCTTCTTGAGGAGGTCCTTGGCTGTCAAGTCTTTCCCATTTGTTGCCTAAATAGTAATTCAGGTCTCCGCCTCCAAAATAATCCACTTTTATTTTTTCAATACCTTTTTCATCAACCCATTTCTTTAATCTCTTTAAATCTTGTCCCCAGTCATAGTTTGAGTCCACAACGTATTTATATCCATTATCAGTACCTCCTGCTAATTCATTAAAATAAGAGAGGTAATAAGGGTAGGAGCTCAAGGAGGAAAATATATACCAGCAAAGGAGAGCTCCGGTCAGCAGGACACCTGCTTTTTTGAAAGCAGGCTTTTCTATTTTTTTGAGAACTGAAACTAAAATCCAACTGACCAAAATAAAGGTGAAGGGAAAGACGGGTAAAACGTGCCTTACTCCAATATTAAGGTTTCCCGTTATAGAAGTTATCCAGTAAATCATTAAAAAGGCAGTCATAGTAAAGGCAGTAAAATTTTTCTCTATGCAGTTTTTTAATCTTTTAAAGGTATTTTTCCAAAAGTAATCTTTAGTAAAATAAGTTCCCAGTAATAAGGTAATAATTGTCAGGATATGAAATGCCAGGGGCAATTTTAAAATATAGACAACCGGGAAATAATACCACCAACCAGATGATGAAATCATATCCATAAAGTAAACAGTATTTCCAAAAGCAGTCCTTTGGGTAGCCATTAAGAGCCCTAAAAGATAGTGGCTTAAAGTTCTAAGGATTGGTTTATCTGCCATCCAGATACAAAGAGTCTTTAAGGATTCCATAGGAGGCCCTCCTAAAAGAGCGATAGTGTCTGAAAGCTGTCTTTGAACAGGGTAGTTTAAGATATGAAATTGATAAACAGGTAAGATTACAAATATTGTTCCAATTACTCCAATTAAAGCTGAAAGAATAAGGTATTTAAAGATGTTTTCCCGTTTCAACAAAGAGTAAATGAAAGTGATTATTATAAAGAGAGGAATTATTAAAACCACTGAAAATTTAAGAAGCATTGCAATTCCAAAGACTATACCCGCTAAAATCACATTCTTTTTTGAAGGTCTTTTTAAAAATTCTAACCAAAAATAGATAGCGAGCAGAATTCCAAAAGTGGCTCCAACGTCAGTCGTAACCAGTCGGCCGTGAGCTAATAAAGTTGGTGAGAAGGTAAAGAGAGTTAAAGCAAGGAGAGCTACCTTGTTTCCAAATTCTTTTTTTGTCCAATAAAACATAAACCATCCCAGAAGAATAAGGACGAAGACCATTGGTAACCGTGCCCAAAAAATCATTTGCTCAGGATTGTTTCCGGAATTATATAATAATTCCCACCCATATCTCCACTGACTATTTACGTCTTTATTCCAGGCATCTGAATCAGACGGAAAATTAAGGTTTAAAAACAAAAGGGGGAAAGCTGCCAAATCCTTAATAAGAGGGGGATGTTCAGGGTTTATTCTGAAATCTTTTTGAGACAAATAAGAGTAACCTGCTGGAATATGGGATAATTCGTCCATTGTTAAAGAATCTCCCAAATAGCTGGAAAAAGCTGAAATAAACATTATTGAAAGTAATAAGAATGCTACTACATTTGTTGTTTTTTGTGTCATATTAATAATTCTTGATATATTAAGATGTTTTAACTTTTATAATCTTTCCTTCAGGCAGTCTTTGTAGCAATTCGTGGAGTTTTTTACAACCATTTCTTTTTGCGAAAATAAAGTATCATCCCTCCTGTTATGACTAGCATTATTATTGAAATTACCCAAAAACCAATAGGGGAGTCTTTTAATGGAAGAGATTCCATAAAGTTCATCCCCCAAATTGAAGAAATAAGAGTTAAGGGAAGCAAGATTACAGAGAAAATAGTCAATATTTTCATAATCTCATTAATTCTACTAGAGAGCAGAGACTGGTTTGTGTCTTCCAAGGCCAGTATAGTTTCTTTATGATTTTCTAAGGTATTTAGGACCTGGTCATAGATTCCTAAAATATCAGAAAAATAAGGAGAAAGATCCTGGCCGAAAAAATCAGCACCTTCTTTTAAAAGAGAATCTAGAACTTCATTCTGGGGTTTTATTATTCTCCAGAAGTTAATAATATCTGTTTTGACTAAAGATATTTCCAAAACCATTTCTTTTTCCTTTCCGCTGAATATTTCCCTTTCTATCTTAGTGAGTCGTTTGTTTATCCCTTCTAATTTAGAAAAACAGCTCTTCCAGAAACCGCTCAAGATATAGTATAAAAGAGGGCCTGGTCCTTCTGTCATATAACTTGTTTTAGCTTCATTATAAGCTCTACAGCTTTTAAAAAGGATCTTTAAAGGAAGAATAGATTTGTAATGGCTGGTGATAAGAGTGTTTTTGGTGGCGATAATGTTTAATTCTCTAGGGGATGTTATTCTTTTTTCTTGATCATAAATAGGGTAATAAAGAATCATAAAGATATAATTTTTGTAATTTTCTACCTTTGCTCTGTGGCTTGGGTTTATTAATTCATCTAAAACCAAAGGATGAATTTTAAATCTTTTTTTAAGAAAATTAAGGTCTTTGTTTGTAGGTCTTTGGATATTTATCCAGGTAACTTTTGCTCCTTTAATAACTTTTTTCATATTAGGATATTTTACTATATTTTGGGAAAAAACACTAAAGGTTTCCATAGATTGACAAAAACACAAAAAATGTTATAGTTGATGATTATTGAACATTAAAAACTTATAAAAGGAGGTAAAACTAATATGAATGATGGGATGCTTTTATTTTGGTTTATTTTTTATGGATTAATTGTATGGTTGATTATTAACATTATTCTTTGCTTATGGCAGGAATTGATTTTCCATAAATGGTACTGGTTCATTAAGAATAAACTACACAATAAAAAGAAAAGTTTAGAAAAAGAAGAAGAAAAGGCAGACGAGAAAAGAAAGGAAGGTTACATATGTATTAAGGGATCAAGAGTAAAATTGAAATTTTTAGAGGAACCTGAAGAATTCGCCGTGGTTTTATTAGCCTTGAAAGCTTATCAACTCAGCGGTCGAAGGACTGCTATAGCAGAAAAACACATAGCATCGTTAGATGGAATCTTCAAAGAAAAACTTGATCTAGGTTATAAAGCAGTAAAGGAAGAATTTTTAGACAAAATATTTGAAGTGGTGGGAAAAGACATCCTTTACAAGCTTAAGGATTCAAGTGTTGCGATTATGACTTTATATCTGCTTGAAACAGAATATATTCAGGAATTCCCTTCGTCCCCAGTATGGATTGAAGAAGAGTTTAAAACGAAGCAATTCAGAAAGGCTTTTACCGATGCGAAAATAGAAATTAAAGAGCTTATAGTGGAGTTTGAGCCCGAGAAAGAAAAAGATAAAGTTTTAGAGATTTTGGAAAAAATCAAAGCAATGCAAAGAGAAATAAATAAGATGTATAAGGAAATTAAGGAGATGTACACGAGGAAGGAAAGAGCCAATAATAAAAAAGAAAAAATAGGTATATCTGATATGGTTCATCCATTAATAGGGGAAGAATATAAGAAGCTACCGTCAACTTTCCGCGATTTTTTTGAGAAGTTTTGGGCTGATAGAATATACGAGCTTCCTAAAAAAATTCGTAGCCAAGAAATAAAAGTAGATTTTTTAGAGACATTTAAACGTTTCAGAAGGTATGCTCCAAATTACAAAGAAAAGAATAAAGAAGATATAGATAATATATTATCGGCGATATTGAAGAGACCAGAATTACAAAAAGAAAAAGAGATAATAGATATTATAAAAGAATGTAGGAAGTTAGTGAAAATAGAAAAGAAATCTTAATAAGTCCTGTTAGTATTTTTTAACAGGATTCTTTTTTTATAAAACATCTAGGATTGACTTATCACTCTTGACACGCGACTGCTAAGTTCTTAGAATAAGTATTATATATATGATAACAGAAAGACAAGAGTCTATATTAGAAAAAGTGATCCAAGAATATGTTGGGTCAGCTTATCCTGTTAGTTCTCAGTTTTTGGTTAAAAAGTATAATTTTGAGGTTTGCCCCGCTACTATAAGGAATGAGATGCAAAAATTAACAGAGTCTGGATTTTTACACCAGCCTCATACTTCAGCCGGAAGGGTGCCAACTGACAAAGGTTACAGGTTCTTTGTTAATAATCTATTAAAAGAAGGAATTTCAGAATTTGAAGATATTTTTGAAATAGAGGAGATTCTTGAAGAGGAAAAAAGGGATTTTCTAAAACTCACCACTCATCTTTCTAAGTTTTTAGCCATGACTTCTTCAAATTTAGCAACTATTCATCTTTTTGAAAAAGACTTCTTCTTTAAAGAAGGATGGGAAGAGGTGCTAAAGGAACCTGAATTTGAGGAAAAAACCTTTATTATAGGTTTTGCAGAGCTTTTACAAAACTTTGAGAATGATATTAAAAATCTTGATATAAATTCAGAAATTAAAGTTTATATTGGAAAAGAAAACCCTTTCACAAAATCTAAGGATTTTAGCATTATCTCAAGCAGATGTCGTTTCCCTGATAAAGAAGAGGGGATTGTTTCTTTATTGGGCCCAAAAAGAATGAGTTATGAAAGAAACATTAGTTTAATTAATTCTATTGTAAAAATGTTAGGGGAATTTTAATTATGAAGAAGAAAAAAAAGCCCTCCTCCACTAAAGCCTTAGAGGATACATTGGAGGGTGAAAAACAACTTAAGAAAAAATTAGAGGAATGCCAGAAAGTAAAGGATGAGTATTTAGCTGGCTGGCAGAGGGAAAGGGCAGATTTTTTAAATTATAAAAAAGGGGAGTTAGAAAGAATTGGGGAAATTCTTAAATATGCAGCCACTGGACTAATTTTTAAATTTTTGCCAATTTTAGACAATCTTGAATTGGCTGAAAAAAAATTACCCAAAGGCCTAAAAGACGATGAGAATGTCAAAGGGTTATTACAAATTAAAGCCCAGTTTAAAGATATCTTGAAAAATCAGGGTATTGAAGAAATAGAGTCTTTGGGCAAAAAATTTGATCCTAGTTTCCACGAAGTAGTTGAGGAAGTTGAAATAAAAGATAAAGAATCAGGTGTAGTAATTGAGGAAGTCCAAAAAGGATATCAGATTCACGGCAAAGTCTTAAGACCGGCTAAGGTGAAGGTTTCAAAAATAGCAAAATAAAGGTCAGGAAATTTTTAAAAAAACAAAGTTATGGAAGAAAAAAAACAAATTAAAATTAGAGCTAAAAATGAAGAATTGAAAGGAAGTTATTCTAATTTAATGAGGATTTTGCATACCAAAGAAGAATTCATTTTAGATTTTTTCCTAGCATCACCTCCGGGAGCAATTTTAACTTCAAGGATTATTATGAGCCCTGGTCATGTAAAAAGAATGATAATAGCGCTTCAAGATAATATAGGAAAGTATGAGGAAAAATTTGGAAAGATAGAAAAAGCTGAAGGCCCTAAAGAAAAGATAGGATTTAACGTAAAAGAGGATTAATTAATAATAAAATCTTAAAAGGTCCAAATTTTAAATTAAGCTTGATATATATTACCACTATGAGTAAAGTTTTAGGTATCGATTTAGGTACAGCCATTTCAAAAATGGCAACTATATTACAAGGTGAGCCAAAATGCGTAGAAAACAGAGAAGGTTCAGTTTTAACGCCTTCTGTTGTGGCATTGTCAAAAAATGGCGAGCGGATCGTCGGGATTTTAGCTAAAAGACAAGCAATTACCAATCCCAAAAATACAATTCATTCAGTAAAAAGATTTATCGGCAGGAGACATTCTGACCCAGAAGTTCAAAAAGAATTAAAGCGTTTGCCCTATGAAACAAGGGCAAGGCAAGATGGTGGAGTTGAGATTAAAATGGGGGAGAAATGGTATAGCGCAATTGAGATTTCTTCAATGCTTTTACAGAAATTAAAGTTAGATGCAGAAGAAAAATTAGGAGAGAAGGTAACATCTGCTGTTATTACTTGTCCTGCTAACTTTGATGATTCTCAAAGAAAAGCGACCAGAACAGCAGGAGAAGTGGCAGGTTTTAAGGTTTTAAGGATTATTAATGAACCCACTGCTGCAGCTTTAGCTTATGGCTTAGGGAGAAAGAAAGCAGCAAAAGTTGTTGTTTATGATTTTGGCGGAGGTACTTTTGATATTTCTGTCTTAAATATTTCTCCAGACATAGTTGAGGTTATAGCAACAGGTGGAGAAGCTCATTTGGGAGGAGATGATTTTGACCAAATAATAATTAATTGGATTGTAGATAAATTTAAAAAAGAACAGGGAATAGATTTATCAAAAGACCCTTTAGCTTTACAGAGACTGAAAGAAGCTTCAGAGAATGCAAAGATAGAATTGTCTTCAGCTCAAGAAACAGAAATTAATCTTCCTTTTGTTTCCTCAAATTCAGCTGGTCCCAAGCATCTTTGCTACAAACTAACAAGAGCCCAATTTAATAATATGACTAGGGATTTGGTTGAGAGGTCAGTTGAAAGAGTAAAAAAGACGTTAAAAGAGTCAAAATTATCAAAAGAAGAGATTGATGAGATTGTTTTGGTTGGAGGGATAACTTTAATTCCAGCTGTTAGAGATGCAGTTAAGGATTATTTTGGCAAGGAAACAAACAAGGCTATTAATCCAGAGGAGGTGGTGGCAACAGGCGCTGCTATTGAAGCTGAAATCTTAAGGGCAAAAGAAGAGGGAAGGGCTCCTGAAGGAGATATAAAGAGTGTTTTATTATTAGATGTATTGCCACTTTCTTTAGGTTTGGAAACCTTAGGTGGAGTAAGCACTCCAATGATTGCTAAAAATACCACCATTCCTACTTCCAAAACCCAGATTTTTTCAACTGCAGCCGACAATCAGACATCAGTTGAAATAAATGTTTTGCAAGGGGAAAGACCCATGGCAACTGATAACAGGTCTTTGGGGAAATTTGTTTTAACTGGAATTCTGCCGGCTCCAAGAGGGATTCCTCAGGTAGAGCTTACTTTTGATATTGATGCTAATGGAATTTTATCAGTTACTGCAAAAGATAAAGCTACAGCTAAGTCTCAATCAATGAGAGTTGAAGGTTCCATAGGTCTTTCAAAAGAAGAAGTAGAAAAAATGAAAAAAGATGCAGAAATACACGCAAAAGAAGATAAGAAAAAGAGAGAATTGATTGAAGCTAAAAACTTAGCTGATACCCTTATTTACACTTCAGAGAAAACATTACGAGAATTGGGAGATAAGGTTTCTTCAGACACTAAAAAGGAAATTGAAGAGAAAATAGAAGCTTTGAAAAAGCTAAAAGAAAGTGATAATATAGAGGATATTAAAAGTAAAACTGCTGAATTGTCTCAGGTCATTCAGAAGATTGGAGCTGAAATGTATAAAAAAGCAGCTGAGCAGAAGGCAGGTCAAAAAAAGAAAGAACCTGAAGTTGAAGAAGGAGAATACAAAGAGAAAGAGAAAGAGAAAGAGAAGTAATTAGTTAGTATAAAGTATGTCAAAGGATTACTATAAAATATTAGGCGTTTCTAAAAAAGCTTCTTCTCAAGAGATAAAGAGTGCTTATTATAAGTTAGCTCATAAACATCATCCAGATAAAGGAGGAGATGGGAAAATGTTCAAAGAGATAAACGAGGCTTATCAGATTCTTTCTGATAAGAAAAAGAAAGAGCAGTATGATAGATTTGGGAGAACTTTTGAAGGAATGGGAAGAGGTCCTCAAGGGTTTGATTTTCAATGGGCTTGGGGAAGGCCAGATATCGATTTTAATTTTGGATCAGGATTCGGAGACTTAGGAGAAATGCTAGAGGAGATTTTTGGTACAGGTTTTTCAGGCAGAAAGAAGGATTTAAAAAAGGGTAGGGATATTAAAATTGAAATGGAAATTTCATTGGAAGATACTTTAAAAGGAAAAGAGAAGATAATAACTTTACACAAAATGGTTGTTTGCCCAAGATGCCAGGGAGTAGGTGGTGAGCCAGGGACTAAAGTCAAAGAATGCTTTTCTTGCAGGGGAACAGGCCAGGTTCAACAAATAAGAAAGACTGTTTTTGGCACCTTTACTAAATACATTGTTTGTCCTGAATGTGGAGGTGAGGGCCAGAGGCCTGAAAAGCCCTGTAATGTTTGTCGGGGAGAAGGAAGAGTTAAAGGTCCAGAAAAGATTGAAGTCTTTATACCTGCTGGCGTAGACACAAACCAGATAATAAAAATTGAAGGTAAAGGGTCAGCTGGAAAAAGGGGTGGAGCTTCAGGAGATTTATACGTTAGAGTTTTAGTTAAAAAGCACCCAGTTTTTAAAAGAAAAGGGGATGATTTACATGTTACAAAAGTTATTTCTTTTTCCCAGGCAGCTTTGGGGGATGAGATAGAGATCCCTACTTTAGAAGAAAAGAAAATTTTGGTGAGAGTACCTTCTGGTACAGAATCTGGGAAGATATTGAGAATTTCTAAGAAGGGAATTCCTCATTTTTCAGGTTATGGAAGAGGGAACTTATATGTTGAATTTGTTATAGAAACCCCAAAGAAGCTTACAAAAAAACAAAAGGAATTACTGGGGAAATTAAGAGAAAACGGGTTATAATATCCTGTAGTGTTAATTCTAGTTATTAAAATCAACTTTTAAAACGGTTGATTTTTAGCTTTAAAAATGGTAATATTTTTGTAGATAAATGCCCCCATAACTCAATTGGCAGAGTAACAACCTTTTAAGTTGGCGGTTCGAGGTTCGAGTCCTCGTGGGGGCACTTTTATTCTGGCGCACAGTTATAAACCCCGCCATATAGGGCGGGGTTTTGTTTTACAAGACTATTTTTGGTAAAATAATAAAAGGAATTAATAAAGAGGTTTAATGAAAAAAATATTATTAGTATTTACAATTTTAATACTGATTTTTGGAATTTATTTTTTCCTGCAATTCAAAGCATCGCAAGAAATTTCTTCACCTGAAAAAGTAGGGGATTTGAGTGAAATAATTTTAGAGAACACTGAATTCAAAACTTTCCGTTATAAGAGATTCTTATTTAAACATCCTGATTGGCAGGAAATAGAAATAGATACTTTATTGCTTTGGCCAAGAGAAATTAGCGAAAAGCAAGAACTCTTGCTTTATTTAAGCAATCCTGATGGGGTTAAAGTTTTAGTTACAAAAAGAGAGGTTGAAACAAAGTATATTGAAAAACCATACCCTTTAATCTTTCGTGAAATGTTTACAGAAGAACAACAGATATTAGAAGAAAAGGGAGAAGTGACTGAGTGGGATCTTATTACTGAAAAGTTTTTTGAAAATGGAGTTTTAATTGAATCAAAAGTTGTTGTCTTTGGAACAACCAATGCTTCAATTCAAAAATCAATAATTGTTACTGAAGATAATTCTCGTTTTATTTATTCAGTTGGAATAACAGCCCAAGAAGAAGTTTTTGAATACTACAGACCCTTAGTAAAAAGTATTTTAGATTCTATTAGATATTATTAAGATATAATTAAATATTCAAAAAACGGGGTTTTGCCCCGTTTTTTTTGTTAACTTATTTTTTTTTACCCCAATCTAATTTTATCTTTTGATTCTATTTTTCTCAGAAAGAATTCAATATCCTCTGGCTTATAAACTCTATAATTATTTATCGGATTGCGATAAGCTTTTAGCTTCCCAGCCTTATCCCAATTTCTCAAAGTCAAAGGAGTAACTCCCAATATTTTTGCTACTTCTTTAACTTTTAGATACCTTTTTTGGGGTTCTATTGATATATGATGAATAGGCATATTTATTAAGGTTTATTAATCTTTTATTGATGATTTAGATTAGTAAATTAAAGATTTTCTTTATAAAACATTGATAACACTTCTTTCATTGTATCTTTTTCCAAGACCCCTTGTCAATGTGGAAAACTAATAATGAAGAATGCATAAAAACTGGAAATTATGGAAATTGGAAACTATAGATGTTCAACATCCATAGTTGACCTCATAGCTAAAATTGATATAGATGAAAGCTTTGGTAATTATGCTAATTTATGACAGTTTGGCGGTTCTGTAAAGACTGGAAAAACGGGAAAAAGTTTTCCACATATTGACAATGTGTTTTCTATGCTAAAATAAGCTAATCTCGACCCTCGAGATTACCCATTTGTACAATTTTTTGAGCTATAAGATTAGGACAAGAAATTGGTCTTCTGGGCTAAAGGGTCATTTATAGTTCTTTTATCTTAGTTCGTTGTACAACTCTTTTATGGAGGAATTTAACAATAAAACATATTTTACGCTTAAAGAAGCGGCCAAGCTTTTTGGGTATTCTCCTGACTACCTTGGGTTTTTGGTCCGCAAGAGAAAGATTAAAGGAAAGAGGACATACAATACTCGTTGGCAGATAACCAAAAAAGAGCTTCTGACCTACTGTAAGGAAAGAAAGAAAAAGATTAAAAAACCCCATCTCTTTAACAAAAAACTTACTCTCAAACAGGCTTCTCGTATTTCTGGCTACAGCCCTGATTACATAGGTCAACTTCTTAGGACAGAAAAACTTAAAGGAAAAAGAATAAAGACTCAAGTTTCCTGGTTGGTTGAAAAACAGAATATAGAGAACTATAGAGACGGAAGAGAAGAAAGGCAAAGCAATACAAGAAAACCTTTAAGATTTAGTTTTATCAAGGTAAGACGCAAAAAACTCATTCTTATTGGCAGACGTTTATTTGCCTCAATTTTTGTACTTATATATTTTATTTCAGGCATTGCTCCAACAGAATTTTTGTTAGCTTCAATCGGAGCTTTTTTTATTGAAGAACCAAAAACCATCAATCTTTATTCTCAACTTACAGAAGGTGACTGGCAAAATCCCCAGAACTCACAAGGACCTCCAGACCTATCTCCTAATAAAGATATAACATCATTTTCAGAATCAAACTCAGCAGTCTATCAGACAGGACCTCTGAATTTGGTTTTGAAAGACTTTGACTCTCAAGAGGACACTTCAAACTATCTCTTTAGTTCAGCCCAAATAAAGATCTCTTTTGCTATTGGAGAAAAAGAAATTGACCTTTCAGTGATAGAGGAACCAGAACAAGAAACCACTACCTCCACAGAAGAACAAACAAGTTTCTGGAATAAAATCAAACAATTCTTTAACTTTCTACTCACAAGGATAAGATCAATAGTATTTAAAGCACTCTCAATAGCCAAAGCAGAAGAGGAACAAGTTCAAGAACCACAAGAACCTGAACAACCTGATGAGCCACAGGAACCCGAAGAGATAGAAGAAAATCCGCCAGCTGAAGAGGAGGAACAATCTACTATTGGAGAAGACGAAGAATCACCTTTAGACCAAGACACCTGGTTAGATGAGATAATTGAAGAATCAGAAGAGGATGAGCAACCACCAGAAGAAACTGAAGAAGAACCATCCTCCGACGATGAATCTATGGAGGGCGAAACAGAAGAAGTTGAGGAAGAAGAGCCAACTGAACAAGAGAGTGGAGAGGGAGAATCACCAGTTGAAGGAACGCCTGCTGAAGAACAACTAGAGGAAGGAGAGGAAGTTCAGGAAGAAGAATCAATTGAAGAGGAGCCAGTTGAGGAAGAAGCAACCGAAGAGGAGCTACCTACAGAGATAGAACCTCTACCAACAGACCAAACAACAACCACAGAGATAGAAGCTACCACCACTGAAGAAATAGAGGAACCAGAAGAGACAGAAGATATTGAGCAGACACCTCCTGAACCTGATACTGATATCCTTCCTAACTTAGATGCCAAAATCATAATCTACTGGTCTTTGGATAACGAGAATTGGCAGGTCTTAGATACAATATCTTCATATCCTTTATCTAACCATCTTAATAGCGGTTACTTTACATACAATACCCCCTTCCTAACTGACTGGCAGGATATAACCAACCTCCAGATTAAGTTTGAAGGAGTAATTGGCGGTCAAACCAACATCATCTCTTATTTGGATAGTGCCTGGATCACAGCTGAGTATGAGGAGCAAGTTGAAGAAGAAATAGAAGAGACTCCAGCGACAGACGATGAGGGGCAGGCACCGCCAATGGAAGAGGAACAACCCACCGACGAAGGAGGAGGGGGTGGAGACGAAGAATCACTTTTAGACCAAGACACCTGGTTAAATGAAATAATTGAGGAATCAGAAGAGGATGAACAACCACCAGAAGAAAGCGAAGAAACAGAAGAAACTCCAGCATCAGAAGATGAGGAGCAACCAGAAGAAGAGGACGAGCAACTTCCCTCCGATGAATCTACGGAGGAGGAGGAAGAAGAAATAGAGGAGCTAGAAGAGTTAGAAGAAGAGCCCGAAGAAGATATTGAAGAAGATCCAGAGGAGGAAGACCTTGAAGAAGAATCCGAAGAATCCGAAGAAGAACCAGAGGAACAACCAGAAGAGGAAGAAGAACCAGAGGAAGAGGAGAAGCCAACAAAGAAAAAACTTAAACTAAAGATTAAAGACAAAGACTTAATCTTTAGCTTCCAGAAAAAAGACTTCACTTCAAATGAAGAACCTTTCTTTATAATTTCAACACCTGACCTTACCATTGAAGAACTGCTCAACACAGACAAGGCAGAAGAAATTTTAGAGGAAGAGGACGAAGACGAACTTCCAGAGGACGGGCTTCTGGCAACCTCGACTATTGCAACCTCAACAGAGGAACTATCAACTACTACAAAAGAGATAGAGGAGGAGCCAGAAGAAATTGAAGAGGAAGAAGTTGTTGAAGAGGAGGTTGAGGAAGAGACAATTGAAGAGGAAAGCATAACAACTACTACAGAACCAATTATTGAACAAGCCACAACTACTGAAGCAACTTTAACAGAAGAGGAACAACAAGAGACAGAAACAGAAGAGCCACTAGTTGAAGAAACATCTCCTGAAGAGTTGGAAGAAGAACCAATCAAAGAAGAACAATCAGAAGAAGAGACGCCAGAGGAGGAGAGTGAAGAGGTTGAAGAACCTCAAGAACTAGAAGAAACTGAAGAGATAGAAGGGGAGGAAGAGCAACAAGCAACAAGCGACCAGCAGCAAGAAGAAGTAGAAGAACAACCAGAGGAGGAAAATGAAGAGATGGGTCTTTTAGAAAGGATAAAACTATTCTTTGAAAACATTATCTTAGCTTTAAAACAAGGAATACGAAAAATAGTATCTATAATCATCAGAATCGTTAGACTTCAGATTCCATCAGTTAAAGCCCAAGCAGTCAACAATCTTAAACTAACAATTATTCAACCTAACGGTAAAGAATCCTCTCTTTTACCTCAAATCACAACTACTTATATTAATGGCAAGGAAGTCTTTGAGATTAAACTTCAGAAACCAGAAAGAGGACTTCAACCAGGACTTTACAAACTACAAATAGAGATTGAAACCCCAGAAGCCATCTTTATTTCAGAACAGGAATTCACCTGGGGTGTTTTAGCTATCAATGTCAACAAATCTATCTATGTCCCTACAGAACAAGCTTATATCCAGATGGCAGCTCTTGACGAATGGGGACATACGATATGCAATGCTAATTTAGAACTGAAAGTCACTCATCAGCCAGCAGAAGCTAGTAGAACCTTTTCTACTACAAACAATACAATTAGAAAATCAGGCCAGTGTGGCCCTGACAACGTAACAGACGTTCCTGACTACTATGTTTACTATCAGGTTAAGAAGCCAGGAACATACCAAATGGCCCTCAAGAACCTTAATACAGGTTATGAGATAACAGACTTTTTTGAAGCTCAAAACTCTGTATCCTTTGATGTTGAAAGAATAGGTCCTACCAGAATCTTTCCTCCAGCTCAATACCAAATGACTCTCAAAGTAAAAGCAAACCAAGACTTTGAAGGTCAAGTTATTGAAACAGTACCTCAAGGATTTGATATCCAGAACCAAGAAGTAAAAATTAAGAATAACGGATTTACCACTATTCCTAATTCATCATTCATAATTCAAGAGCAATCAACAAGTAGTGGGAAGAACTTAGTCTGGGAGAATATTAATTTGACTCAAGGTGATGAGCTTCAAATTACATATAAATTTGATGCTCCAGACATCTCACCCTACCTTTTCTTATTAGGACCCCTAAGTCTCCAAGGGAATAGTATACAGAATATAGAAAATAGGGAAGAACAAGAATTGTCAAAGGTTGAACCTATGGCAACCACGACTCTGGCGACTTCAACTTTGGCAACTACGACAGTTCTTTTAGAGATTGGGTCTTTGGCAACTTCTACTAATGCGACAGGGAGCGAGGTGCTGGAAGCGCCGAGCGACCAACTTAGTGGTGCTTCGTTTGGTATTAGTGGTTCATTAGTGTTTAGCGAAGCTCGAAAATGGCAGTTGGCTTCAGATGCTGATACTGGATGGAAATCACCAGGAACAATGGCAAATGTGGATAGAGACGAAAATCTACTTTGGATTGATGTAGACAATGTTAAAACACAAGGTGATAATTATAGTTGTGCACATGATCTTTGTTTTGAAGCCAGTGATTGGCTAAGAGCTACTAATTTTAATATGGGTGTTCCTGCTGGTTCTACAATTAATGGTATTGTAGTAGAATTTGACAGATATGCTCCTTTTGGAAATGCGAAAGATGATAGTTTAAGGCTTCGAGTTACAGCTGGTCAGAAAGGAGATGACAAAGAAACTGAAATTTTGTGGGCAACTTCCGATACTGATACTTATGATGTTTATGGTGGATCAACTGATAAATGGGGAGTTACTTGGACAGTAGCAGAAATAAATTCAAGTGATTTTGGAGTAGATTTATCAGTTTTTGAAACTGTATGTGATGGATGGCATATTTATGTTGATCATATCAGAATTAAGGTGTTTTATACTGAGTCAGCTGGAGCTGGAATTACCCAACGTGCTTATATCTTTGAGAATGATGATGGAAATGATGTTAATTCCAATTCCAATATGGAGATTTCAGAAAACACTACCACCACTGATGTCAAAAAAGGACAAAGGTTTGTAGCCAGATTCCAGTTAGATAATGATGGAGCTTCTGCCACCACCACCTTCAAGCTCCAATACGACAAACAAGATGAGCAATGGATAGATGTTGATTTTGGTGGTGCACCCAACATTAACTCTGGAGCTTCGAGTAGTGACTGGAATGCGACGACTGTGGATAATCTCGGCCAGAAGTCTTCCATTGCTATTGGCACAGACGGTAATCCTGTTATTGTTTCTTCTGATAGTAACGGTCTCCTATTTGCCAAATGCGGAAATCCCTCCTGCACCTCAGGAAATACAACTACCAGTCTTGGAGACTCTCCAGATACCTTTACCTCTCCCTCAGTCGCAATTGGCACAGATGGCAATCCTGTAGTTTCTTATGTAAATAATTTTACAGAGGTCATGTTTGCCAAATGCGACAATCCTTCCTGTACTTCATTTAATGCGACCTCTTTTGATATGACTCCTTTCCCCTCGATACAAGCAGAGGGAAATACCTCGATTGCTATTGGTACGGACGGTAAGCCAGTAATTGGTTATCCAGCATGCACTGATGCTGGTACTTGGTGTGATGCTTATGATATTCGTTTTGCTCGATGTACAACAGGTGATTGTACTACTAACACTGATTGGTCCTCTACCACCATAGAGTCTTTTTCAGGAAGTGGTGGGATCAACGACGACTATAGTATTTCACTTGCTATTGGAATTGATGGTTTACCAGTGATTGCATATCATGATTACTATAATAAAGACCTTCTGTTTGCCAAATGTACCACTACAGATTGTACTGACCATACTGATTGGACTACTACCACTGTAGATACAGTAGGTGATGTTGGGAGCCACCCTTCAATTGCCATTGGCACAGATGGTTTTCCTGTGATTTCTTATGCCAGTGGAACAAGTATTAATTTTCAGAATCTTTGCTTTGCCAAATGTACCACTACAGATTGTACTCAAAAGAGTGACTGGGCTACTAGCACTGTAGATGCAAGTGGCGATGTTGGACGTTCCATATCGATGGCTATTGGAACAGACGGTCTTCCTATAATTTCTTACCAGGATTACACTAGTAATTCTCTTAAAGTAGCCAAATGTAGAGATACTTATTGTTCTAACGCCTCAGCAACAGCTCCTTTTTCCAATATCTTAATAACTATTGATGATTCAGGTTCGGGTATGTTCCCTGGAGCTTCCTCAATTGCCATTGGTTGGGATGGCTGGCCAGTGATTAGTTACTATGACGAGGACAACAGTGGCTTAAAGGTAGCTAAAATGAGGCCTCTTGTAGAGATACAACCTGCCTGGGGACTATCTGGAACATCGAGTACTCCTTTAACTTCAAATGAAGCAGGTTCTTGCACAGGAGGTGCAAGCTGGACTGACGGTCAGTGGTATGAAGCTACAACAACTTCAAGAGCCATACCTTTAGACACTGATGAATGTACAGAATTAGCCTTTGTCTTAGATACAGTGGAAGCTACAGCTTCCACCACCTACCGGCTGAGGTTAGTCAAGGAAGACGACACTCCTTTAGATGTTTATACAGAGCTTCCAGTTCTAAAGATTGTCAAAGAATCTGAAAATACCCTCCGCTACTCAAAAGAAGCTATAAAGACTTCAGCTTCTAGTTGTTCAAATACAAAAGAATATGGGTGTGCTGAGGTTTCTTATGACAATGAGAATGTGGGTAGTGATCCCTCCATTGCCATTGGAACAGACGGCTATCCTGTGATTGCCCACCAGAATACTGGAGCCACACCTAAGACTTTACTGATTACTAAGTGTGCTTCTGCTGACTGCACCTCAATTTCAACCACTACAGAGATATCTTATGGTAGTGGTAATGTGGGCGATAGGCCCTCCATTGCTATTGGTACAGACGGTTTTCCTGTGATTGCCCACCAGAATTATGGCGCCTCACCTAAGACTTTACTGATTACTAAGTGTGCTTCTGCTGACTGCACCTCAATTTCAACCACTACAGAGATATCTTATGAAAATAAGGATGTGGGCGCTGATCCCTCCATTGCCATTGGAACAGACGGCTATCCTGTGATTGCTCACGCAACCTCTGTTGCCAATTCATACCGCCTCTTGATCACCAAGTGCGGTTCAGCTGACTGCAGTTCAATCTCCACCACTACAGAGGTTAATTATAGTGGTGATTTTATAGGATACTACGCTTCAATTGCCATTGGAACAGATGGTTATCCTGTTATTGCTCATCAGAGAAATGCTACTCCTGATACTATCCTGGTTACCAAGTGCAGTTCAGCTGACTGTACTTCTTTCAGCAATAATGAGATTACCTATGGTGGAGATGATATAGGAGCTTGGTCTTCCCTGGTCATTGGAACAGACGGTTATCCTGTGATTGCTTATCGAAATGTAACTCAGTCCAATCTTATGGTTACCAAGTGCAGTTCGGCTGACTGCAGCTCTGTTGCCGCTAATACTGAGATAGACTATACCACTGGGGGCTCGGGTAACGTTGGTATTTATCCTTCCCTAGCCATTGGTATAGATGGTAATCCTGTGATTGCTCACCACTGGAACTACATAGTAGATGATAGATTACTGATTACTAACTGCACCTCAACTGACTGCACGTCTGCCACCACCACCGAGATCACTTACAACGGTTTGTCTATAGGTAATGATACTTCAATTGCCATTGGAACAGACGGTTATCCTGTGATTGCCCACCAGAATATTGGAGCCACACCTGACACTTTACTGATTACCAAACAGCTCGGTCTTCCAAAGACAGCCATCTCATACTTTAACAACTACATAAAGACTGATAGACAAGTAAAACTAACAAGGAACCAATGGACAACAGCTACCACGGGCGCTATGTGGCTGGAAGCATCTCCTGCTATTGAAGACGGCCTGCAATACAAGTTTGACAAGGCAGACTACACAGCCTCACAAACATCAGGAGACTCATCCTTTACTAACGTAACCTCAACAGGAGGAACCTCTACTTCAACACCAATGTTTGTCTTCACAGACAAGCACTCAACTAATGCAAACGCTCTCTATGCCAGATGGCAGGGCCAATCAACCTTAGGAGCATCTGACAAGAACATAGTTTTACAAGTCTTCAGGTTTGGCAACTCATCTAACACTACAGGCTGGGTGACAACCACTGTTAACTCAACCTGTACAGCTAACAATGACTGTACTATAGAATACTCAACAACTACAGACTTAACAGACTTTTACTATCCTGAATACAAGTTCAATGACTCAACAGGAACAACCTCACCTGATTACTGGGTCTTCTGGCGTGTCTATCAAAAAGAAGCTACAGGAGCTTTATCTTCACCAACCTTAAAAACAGACTTCTGGGTATCACAAAATGAAGTTTTAGGTATCCACCAGAGAGCTTATATCTTTGAGAATGATGATGGTAGCACAGTTAATGACAACTCTGATATGTCAGCTACCAACACAACTACCACTGACTTAAAGAAAGGACAACGATTCATAGCCAGATTCCAGTTAGATAATGATGGGGGTGCAGTCACCAACACTTATAAGCTCCAATACGACAAACAAGACAACCAATGGATAGACATTGACTATGGAGGTGCGCCCCAAATTAACTCTGGAGCTTCGAGCAGTGATTGGAATGCGGTGACGGTGGATTCAGGAGGGAGTGTTGCTTCATCTAGTTCTATAGCTATTGGTTCTGACGGTAATCCAGTTATTGCTTATTATAATAGCACTAATAAAGACCTCATGTTTGCTAAATGTGGTAATCCTTCATGCACTTCAGGTAACGTTACTACCACCGTAGATACAGTAGGTGATGTTGGTACCTACACCTCCATTGCCATTGGTACTGACGGCTATCCAGTGATTTCTTATTATGACGAGACCAATGGCGATCTCTTATTTGCCAAGTGTACTACCACAGATTGCACTCAAAACAGTGACTGGGCTACTACCACTATAGATGAATCAAGCAATGTTGGTTTGTGGACCTCCATTGCCATTGGAACAGATGGTTTTCCTGTGATTTCTTATTATGCTGGTGGTCCTTATTTTGACATCAATATTGCTAAATGCACCGCCACAGATTGTACTCAAAAAAATGACTGGAGCACTACTACTGCACATGATGGATCTGCTATTCTTCGGGAGACCTCAATTGCCATTGGTACCGATGGTAACCCAGTGATTTCTTTTTCTACCTTTGTTGCTACGATGTATGTTACCAAGTGCGGTAACCCTTCCTGCACAGCAGATAATAATAGTTATCAAATAGATAGTACCTTGAGTTTCTACTCCTCCATTGCCATTGGTACTGACGGTCTTCCAATTATCTCTTATCGCAGAGAGGATGAACTCTATGTTGCCAAATGCGGAGATTCTTCTTGTAGTTCAGGCAATACTACTATCGTTCTAGATTCAATAAATGATGTTGGTTTATATACCTCCATTGCCATCGGCACTGACGGTCTTCCAGTGATTTCTTATCAGGACGATATCAATAAATCTCTCAGGATAGCTAAATGCAGAGATGCTTCTTGTTCTAGTGCTTCAACTACTGCTCCTTTCTCCAATATCACAATGGTTATTGATGATTCAGGGGGAACTGCAAACTTTGGTGCTTATACTTCCATCGCCATCGGTTGGGATGGCTGGCCAGTGATTAGCTATTATGATGATGATAACGATAACTTAAAAGTAGCTAAAATGAGGCCTCTTGTAGAGCTGCAACCTGCCTGGGGTCTGTCAGGAGATTCAGGTGACGCACTCAACGCCACCCAGGCTGGTTCCTGCCTAGCAGGAACAAGCTGGACCAACGGCAAGTGGTCTGAATCTTCAACTACAGCAACTATAGGTATAGGTGCTAACGAATGTACAGAACTAGCCTTTGTCTTAGATACAGTAGAAGCTACAGCTTCCACCACCTACAGACTAAGGTTAGTCAAGGAAGACGGCACACTATTAGATTCTTATATTGAATACCCAGCTCTTACAATTGTTCCTGAAATAGAAAACACCCTCCGCTACTCAAAAGAAGCTATTAAAACTTCAGCTTCTTCTTGTGGAAATACAACAGAGTATGGGTGTGCAGAGATTACTTATAACAATTATCCTGTAGGCGTTTACTCCTCCCTAGCCATTGGAACTGACGGCTATCCTGTTATTGCTCATCAAGCTTCCTCAACTGGTGGTACTGGTGAAGGTAAATTCCTCGTGATTACCAAATGCGCCTCCCGAGACTGCACCTCAATTTCCACAACAACTGGGGTTACATATGACAGTGAGAATGAGGGCTACTATATTTCTATAGCTATTGGAACTGACGGCTATCCTGTGATTTCTCACTTGGGTAGCGGTACGCCTAGCACCTTATTGATTACCAAGTGTGCCTCAGCTGATTGTACCTTAATTTCTACAACCACAGAAATTTCTTATAACAATGAGAATGTGGGCTACTATACTTCCATAGCCATTGGAACTGACGGTCTCCCTGTGATTGCCCACCAGAATACTGGCGCCACACCTGACACCTTATTAATCACCAAATGCGCTTCTGCTGACTGTACTTCAATTTCAACCACTACAGAGGTAAATTATGGCAATGCTAATGCGGGTAGTGATTCATCTCTTGCCATTGGTACTGACGGTAATCCTGTCATTGCTCAACAAAAGATTGGTGCACCTAATACCTTAATAATCACCAAATGCGCTTCTGTTGACTGTAGCTCAATTTCAACCACTACAGAGATTGTATATGAGAACAATCATACGGGTAGGGAGCCATCCCTTGCCATTGGAACTAACGGCTATCCTGTCATTGCTCACCGGAAAGCTGGTTTACTTGACTCCTTATTAATTACCAAGTGTACTTCAATTGATTGTATTTCTGCTACCACTACAGAGGTCTCTTATGAAAATAAAAGTATAGGCGCTTACTCCTCCCTAGCCATTGGTACAGATGGTAATCCTGTGATTGCACATACTTCATCTACCCCTTATAGCCTTTTTATAACCAAATGTAATTCACCCGACTGTACTTCTATTGCTACCACTACCAAGATTAGCAATGACAGTGAGAATGTTGGTCAATACACCTCAATCGCCATTGGCACAGATGGTTTTCCTGTTATTTCTTATTTAGACGAAACCAATGACGTTTTCAAAGTCACTAAACAGCTCGGTCTCCCCAAGACAGCAATCTCATACTTTAACAACTACATAAAAACAGACGGGCAAATTAAACTAACAAGGAATCAATGGTCTTCCGCCACAACAGGAGCTATGTGGCTGGAAGCCAGTCCTGCTATTGAAGATGGCTTACAATACAAGTTTGACAAAGCAGACTACACAGTTGTAGCCAGCGCCACTGACTCATTATTCTCTAACGTAACCTCAACAGGAGGAACATCAACTTCAACGCCAGTCTTTGTCTTCACAGACAAGTTTTCAGATAACACTCAACCTTTGTATGCTAAATGGCAAGGCCAATCAACTTTGGCAGCTTCTGACAAAAACATAGTCTTACAAGTCTTCAGGTTCGGTAACTCATCTAATACAACAGGGTGGGTGACAACTACAGTAGAATCATCCTGTACAGCTAACAATGACTGTACTATAGGATACTCAACAACTACAGACCTAACAGACTTTTACTACCCTGAATACAAGTTCAATGACTCAACCTCAACTACCTCACCTGATTACTGGACCTTCTGGAGAATCTTTCAACAAGAAGCTACAGGAGCTTTGTCTCCACCAACCTTAAAAACAGATTTTTGGGTATCACAGAATGAAGCTTTAGGTATCCACCAGAGAGCTTATGTCTTTGAGAATGATGACGGCAGCACAGTTAATGACAATTCTGACATGTCAGCCACCAACACCACTACCACTGACTTAAAGAAAGGACAACGCTTCGTAGCCAGATTCCAGTTAGATAATGATGGGGGTGCAGCCACCAACACTTATAAGCTCCAATACGATAAACAAGACAACCAGTGGATAGATATTGACTATGGAGGTGCACCTAATATTAATTCTGGAGCTTCAAGCACTGATTGGAATGCGGTGACAGCTCATGCCTCAACCACAGCTGATGTTGGGAGATATTCTTCCATTGCCATCGGCACAGATGGCAACCCAGTGATTTCTTATTATGATGAGAGTAATGATAACCTTATGTTCACTAAATGTGGTGATTCTTCCTGTTCTTCCGGTAATAATGCTGTACTTATAGGTGAAGGGGGGAGCTTCGGGGCTTCATTATATGATATGTCAATTGCTATTGGTACTGACGGCTTTCCAACGATTGCTTATCGGTCTGGTTCTGTTCCGTTTCTAGCGGTTGCTCAATGTGGTGATCCTTCTTGTACATCGGGTAATAGCATTACTTCTATAGATACTAATATTAAACTTGAGATTCCCGCGGTCTCGCTTGCTATTGGTACAGATGGTTATCCTATGATTAGTTATTCAGCATGTACTGCCTTTTCCCCTCCCTGCACAGCAAGAGATCTTCGTTTCGGACGATGCACAAGTGGTGACTGTACTAATAAAAGTAATTGGAGTACTACTACCTTAGATTCTCAGGGTGGTGGTTATTTTAATTCTAGCTCCCTTACTATTGGTACAGATGGTTATCCTGTGTTTACTTATGACTGCTGGGGTGATCTTTGCTTTGCCAAATGCAATAGTGAAGATTGTACTGAGGTTGGCGATTGGACTCTTAGCACTATAGATTCAAATGATAGTGTTGGTCAATACTCTTCCATTGCCATTGGCACCGACGGCAACCCAGTGATTTCTTATCAAAATGCTACTGATGGTAATCTAATGGTTTTAAAGTGTGGTAATACCTCCTGTTCTTCAGGCAACACAACTTCCACTCTCGATTCAATAGGTGATGTTGGTTTATACACCTCAATTGCTATTGGAACAGATGGTCTTCCAATAATCTCCTATCAAGACAACACCGAAGATTCTCTTAAGATAGCTAAATGTAAAGACGCTTCTTGCTCTGGAGCAACTTCCAGTCAGGTTTTAATAACTATTAATGATGGTTCAGCTACGAACTTTGGAAACTATACTTCAATTGCCATTGGCTGGGATGGCTGGCCAGTGATTAGTTATTACGACGATGACAATGATGACTTAAAGGTAGCTAAAATGCGTCCTCTTGTAGAGATACAGCCTGCCTGGGGTCTGTCAGGAGATTCAGGCGACGCACTCAACGCCACCCAGGCTGGCTCCTGCTTGGCAGGAACCAGTTGGACCAACGGCAAGTGGTATGAAGCTACAACCACAGGAGCTGTAGGTTTGGGCGCTAACGAATGTACAGAACTAGCCTTTGTCTTAGATACAGTAGAAGCTACAGCTTCCACCACCTACAGATTAAGGTTAGTCAAGGAAGATGGTACTCCTTTAGATTCTTATATAGAATACCCAACCTTAAAGATTGTTCCTGAAACAGAAAACACCCTCCGCTACTCAAAAGAAGCTATTAAAACTTCAGATTCGAGTTGTGATGTTTCAGATTGGAGTTGCACCACTGTAGATGCACCAGGTTGGGTTGGTAGATTCACTTCACTTGCCATTGGTACTGATGGTAATCCAGTTATTTCTTATTCTGATAGGACTAATGAGAACCTCAACTTTGCCAAATGTGGAAATTCTTCTTGCACTTCAGGTAATACCATCACTATTGTAGACTCGACAGACATTGTTGGTTGGTTTACTTCTATAACCATTGGAACAGATGGCTATCCTGTGATTTCCTATTTTTCTTCTACTACCCAAGAGCTTAAGTTTGCCAAGTGTATAGGTGGTAACTGTATTTCCCAGGGTAGTTGGAGCACTACCATAGTAGATAAAACAGGCTTTACAGGAGGTAATTGGGACACATCAATTGCCATTGGCACTGATGGTCTTCCTGTTATTTCTTATTTTGATAGGGATGATTCTAACCTTAACTTTGCCAATTGCGCTAATACTGATTGTACTTCTCCTACTGACTGGTCCACTACTACAATAGATATAGTAGGTAGTGTTGGTTTTTACTCTTCAATTGCCATTGGTACAGACGGTCTTCCTGTGATTTCTTATGTTGATGTGGGGGAAGGTATACTCTTGGTTGCTAAATGTGGAAACCCTTCCTGTAGCTCAGGTAATACCACTACTACTATCGATGATTCATTAGGTGTAACTACTGGTTATACTTCCCTTGCCATTGGCACTGATGGCTATCCCGTTATTTCTTATTGGGATTTTGATGATAATGACCTTAAAGTTGCAAAATGTAATGATGTGGCTTGTTCTGGACAAGACGAGACCATTACCCTCGTAGATTCAATAGAAGCGGTTGGCGGCCACTCCTCAATTGCCATTGGTACAGACGGCAACCCAGTGATTGCTTATCGGGATGCTAGCAACAGTAGCCTTAAATTTGCTAAATGTGGAAACCCTTCCTGTACCTCAGGTAATACCACTACTACTCTAGATTCAGTAGGTACAAATGGTCAATACACATCAATTGCCATTGGCACTGATGGTCTTCCTGTTATTTCTTATCAAGTGAATTGGGATCTCAAAGTCGCCAAACAACTCGGCCTCCCCAAAACAGCCATTTCATACTTTAACAGGTATATAAAGAAAGACAAACAAATAAAACTAACCAGGAATCAGTGGGCATTAGCTACCACAGGAGCTATGTTTTTGGAAGCATCTCCTGCTATTGAAGATGGGCTTTTGTACAAGTTTGACAAAGCAGACTACACAGCCTCACAAACATCAGATGACTCATCCTTTACTAACGTAACCTCAACAGGAGGAACTTCTACTTCAACACCAATGTTTGTCTTCACAGACAAGCACTCAATTAATACAAACGCTCTCTATGCCAAATGGCAGGGCCAATCAACCTTAGGAGCATCTGACAAGAACATAGTCTTGCAGGTCTTCAGGTTTGGCAACTCATCCAACACTACAGGCTGGGTAACAACCACAGTCAATACAACCTGTACAGCCAACAATGACTGTACTATAGAATACTCAACAACTACAGACCTAACAGACTTTTACTACCCTGAATACAAGTTCAATGACTCAACCTCAACTACCTCACCTGACTACTGGACCTTCTGGAGAGTCTACCAAGAACAAGCTACAGGAGCTTTATCTTCGCCAATACTTAAAACAGACTTCTGGCAGACAGAGTCAGAATCCATTTTCACCCAGCGAGCCTATATCTTTGAGAATGATGATGGGAACACAGTTAATGACAACTCTGATATGTCAGCTACCAATACAACCACCACTGACTTAAAGAAAGGACAAAGGTTTACAGTCAGATTCCAGTTAGATAACGCAGGAACAGCTGCCACCAACACTTACAAGCTCCAATACGACAAACAAGATAACCAATGGATAAATATTAACTATGGAGGAGCTCCAAACATTAATTCTGGAGCTTCGAGCAGTGATTGGAATGCGGTGACAGTGGATGAAGTAGGTGATGTTGGTATGTATAATTCAATTACTATTGGCACTGACGGTAATCCATTAATAGCAGCTTCTTCAGATACTGAGCTAAAATTTGTGAGGTGCGGTAATCCCTCTTGTACTTCCGGGAACAGTACTGTAATAGTAGATGGCGTATCTGGTTCATATAACTCCATAGCCATTGGCACAGACGGTCTTCCAATGATTTCTTCTCTCAATGCAGATAATCTTTATTTTGCAAGATGCACGACCGGTGATTGTACTGAGTCAACGGATTGGACCACAACTACATTAGATAGCAGTATTATGATTTCTTCTTGGACGACTTCTATTGCTATTGGTACAGATGGTTATCCTATTATTAATTATGGGGTGTGTGGTGTTTATGGTTCAGGTTGTAGTCGTGCAGATCTTAGGTTTGCTCGATGTCAAGGTGGTAATTGTACCGATAAAGAAGATTGGACTACTACTACTATAGAATCGGTTACTGGTACTATTGATAATAAAGTTTGTAGCTCCATAGCTATCGGTACCGATAGCTATCCTATGATTGCTTATGACGAGCAGAGGTATATTACTTCTGATTCCAGTCTTTCGTTCGCCAAATGTACTGCTAATGACTGTACTAGTAAAAGTGACTGGGCTACTACTACTATAGATGGAAGATTGGAGAAGACGCAAGGTTGTGATTATAATTCCATTGCCATTGGTACAGATGGTTTTCCAGTGATTTCTTATTATGATGATTATGTTGTTGATGATAGTCTCATCTTTGCAAAATGTACTAGTGCTGACTGTACTCAAAAGACTGACTGGGCTACTAGTACTGTAGATACAGGAGAGGTTGGTCGATATACTTCTCTTACCATTGGTACAGATGGTTTACCAATTATTTCTTATTATACTTCAAGCACTAACGCTCTCAAAGTAGCCAAATGCAGGGATATTTCCTGTTCCAGTGCCTCAACAACAGCTCCTTACTCTAACATATTAATGACTATTGATGATTCAGTATCAGTTGGTCGTTATAATTCAATAGCCATCGGTACAGACGGTTGGCCAGTGATTAGTTATTATGACGATGACAATAATGACTTAAAAGTAGCTAAAATGAGGCCTCTTGTAGAGCTGCAGCCTGCCTGGGGTCTGTCAGGAGATTCAGGCGACGCACTCAACGCCACCCAGGCTGGTTCCTGCGTAACAGGAACAAGTTGGACCAACGGCAAGTGGTCTGAAGCTTCAACTACAGCAACTATAGGTTTAGGCGCTAATGAATGTACAGAACTAGCCTTTGTCTTAGATACAGTAGAAGCTACAGCTTCCACCACCTACAGATTAAGGTTAGTCAAGGAAGACGGCACTGCTTTAGACTCTTACGTAGAGTATCCTACCTTAAAGATTGTTCCTGAAACAGAAAACACCCTCCGCTACTCAAAAGAAGCTATTAAAACTTCAGCTTCTTCTTGTGGAAGCACAACAGAATATGGGTGTGCCGAGGTCTTCTATAACAACGAGAATATAAGTTGGGATCCTTCCTTGGCCATTGGAACAGATGGCTATCCTGTCATTGCCCACCGGAAGAATGCTAGTCCCGACACCTTATCAATTACAAAATGCATCTCCTCTGACTGCAGCTCAATTTCAACAACCACCGAGATCACTTATGACAACGAGGATGTGGGCGTGTTTCCTTCCCTGGCCATTGGAACAGATGGCTATCCTGTCATTGCCCACCAGAATACTGGCAGTTCACCCAATTCCCTCTTGATTACAAAATGCAGTTCTCCTGACTGTACCTCAATTTCAACCACTACAGAGGTTTTCTATAACAGCGATAATGTGGGCTATCGTCCCTCCATTGCCATTGGCACAGACGG